>Ga0209467_1000035_pt1 | contig 262313 bp, 166 predicted proteins | sample Higcelwee11metaG_FD_187175 | JGI IMG/M metagenome (GOLD analysis project Ga0209467, IMG submission 187175) | Freshwater pond sediment microbial communities from the University of Edinburgh, under environmental carbon perturbations - High... | ecosystem: Environmental > Aquatic > Freshwater >...
GAAAACAGGGGTAAAAGAGGGAAAATAAGGGAAGCGTGACTTTTAGCGCAAGTGGCTTGGAATCAGTGATTTGAGGGTGGAAAAATGGTCGGGGTAGCAGGATTCGAACCTGCGACTTCCTGCTCCCAAAGCAGACGCGCTAGCCAGACTGCGCTATACCCCGGTATTAGTAAGCCTAATCTAACGGCTGAACCAGAAAGCGCAAACGTTTCTGCCAACAAACTACGCTTTTTGTCCCGCAAAACCGACCGGCGTTCCCCCGCGTCGTGGCGCAAGCGAGTCTATGCGCCCCGCCTTCCCCGCTTGAATTCCTAGAGGAAACCCCTGCTGGAGAGCTCGGCTTGAACATGGAGGAACCAACCCTTCCCCTCGCCGTTGATCTGTCCAAAATTCTCGCCGACCCAGAGCTTGAGCGTGGCGAGCAGCCTGGCGGCGTTGGCGTAATCCTCGCGCATCAGGCTGTAGCGGATCTGTTTCTTGAAGATCTCGACGAAATTGGTGGCGATCTGCCCCTTGAACCGATAGGGCTCGAGCTTGCCGTAAAGCTTGAGGGAGACGTTGTACTTGTTCTCCGCGGCGACTTGGCACTTGAGCAACTTGCCTTTGAGCTCCGCCTCGGTCTCCTCTGACGCTTGTCCTTGCCTCACGTCGCGCAGTTTGTCGAAGAGGGCGATGGCGCGGTCGAGTTCGGCGTCGGCCTCCTGGCGGTTGATCTCGGCCGCCTGTATGTAGGAGGCGTACTTCATGGCGGTCATGGCCGAGTCGGCGCCGAGCAAGGCGAAGAAGATGAGCACCGAGGCCAGCAAGGTGCTGGAGATGATTCGGTGGCGGACGCAAAGCTTCCAGAGTTTGACGCGCAGGGGGTCGTGGTAGGCCGTGACGGGCAGATTGCCCTTGAAGTTGCGGATGTCGGCCATGAGCTCCTCGACCCGCTGGTAGCGGGCTGATTTCTTGCGGGCCATGGCTTTGAGGCAGATGGCCTCTAGCTCCTTCGGGATCTTCAGGTGTGGGGAGCGGCGGCGCGGCGCCACGAAGAAGCCGTCCAGGACGCTTTTCACCAGCCCTTCGAGGGATTCGGACTCGAACGGGACTTTGTAGGTGAGTATCTGGTAGAGCATGACGCCGAGACTGTAGATGTCGCTCTGGCGGTCGACGCCGTGCGACTTGCCGTGGATCTGCTCCGGGGACATGTATTGTGGGGTGCCCGTGACCACGAGCTTGCGGGTTTTTAGATTGTCCTTCCGCTCGGGTTCGGGCTCGGGCTCGGGGGCTTCATGGTGGTCGAGATCGCCCACCAACCCCCAATCTAGCACCAGGACTTCGCCGTATTCCCCCATGATGATATTGGCTGGCTTCAAGTCCTGGTGGGCGACGCCGCGGCTGTGGGCGAAGGCCACCGCTTTGCAAACGTCCAGCAGCACGTCCAAAAGGTAGACGCGGCTGTATTGCTTGGTGACGTAGTCCTTGTCGCTTTTGGCCAGTTGGTCGAGAACCTCCTTGAGCGTGACTCCGGAGATGCGCTTCATGGTGTAGTAGACCCCGACGTTGTCCATGAAGCCCAGTTCGTGGACGGGGACGATGTTGGGGTGTTCGAGTTGGGCGGTGACTTGGGCTTCCTTGAGGAAGCGCGCGATGTGCTTGGCGTCGTCGCGGTAGCCGGCCCGCAAGACTTTGATGGCGATCTCGCGTTTGAGCTCCGGGTCGTCGGCGCGGTAGACCACGCCGACGCCGCCGATGCCGATCTGCCCTAGACTGGAGTAGTGGTTGGCGGCGCTCTGCCGCTTGATCCCCAGGCCGCTCAGGAAATTTTCGGTGTCGGGGCTGTGCCCGCCCCGTTCCTCCGGGCCGAGCAGGATGGTCGCCGCGGAGTTGATCGTCTCCATCGAGATGCTGATGGGATCGCGGCCTTCCGGCTCGGAGGGGCTGGCGGAAGCGTTGTTGGCGAGGTCCACCGGGATCTCAATGGAACTCAGCCCTTTGAAGGCTTGGTCGTGGTCGACCATGGTTTTATTTTTGGTGTCGCTTTGGGGCATCGTGTCGGGCACCCGGCTCAATTGATATGTTCCGCGCTTGTTGGTTCTCTCTCCATAATTATATCAACTGCCGGGAAACAAACCAGCCCCGAAGCCAATTTAGTCTATGGTTTGTGGGTTACGGGGGGCCGAAGGGGACTTCGGCGACCTCGCCCAAGCGGGAATAGGCGTCCAGGGCCAGGCCATCGTGGCGGCCCGCCGCGAAGGCGTGCCAGGCCAAGCCGGCCACCATCGCGGCGTTGTCGGCGCAATATTCCCGGGGCGAGCAGACGTAGAGGGCGTCCTTGCCCACCGCCGCCCCCAGGGCCTCGCGCAGGGGGGTGTTCATCGCCACGCCGCCGCAGAGCACCACCGTTGCGGCCTTGAATTCCCGCGTCGCCCAGAGGGTTTTCGTGACCAAGGCGTCGACCACCGCCTGTTGGTAGGCGGCGATGACGTCGAAGAGCGCCTGGCCTTCGAGCCGTTCCGCCCCCCCCAGGGACTCGACATGGTTGAGCAACGAGGTCTTGAGCCCGCTGAAGCTGAAGTTGTAGCGGTTCTCCGGGCTCAGGGGTTTGCCGGAGGCGCCCATGAGCGAGCGCGGGAAGGCATGGCTGGCGGGGTCGCCCTTCTTCGCCGCCTTCTCGATGACCGGGCCGCCGGGGTAGCCCAGCCCCAGGAGCTTCGCCGCCTTGTCGAGCGCCTCGCCCGCCGCGTCGTCGAGCGTCGAGCCGATGACCCTCGCGCTGTGGTCCGCTTGCAGCAACGTCAACGCCGTGTGCCCGCCGGAGACCACCAGGGCCACCATCGGGTAGCGGGAGCGATCCTCCAGCACGTGGGTCATGCCGTTGAGGAACGAGCCGTAGATGTGGGCGAGGAAATGGTTGACCCCGATCAAGGGGAGCTCGCGGGCGGCGGCTAGGCCGCGGGCGAAATTAACCCCCACCAGCAATGCCGGCATCAGCCCCGGACCGTTGGTGACCGCCACCGCGGCGAGGTCGTCCATCGTCTTGCCAGCCTTTTCCAGCGCCTCGGAAAGCACCTTGTCCATCGCCAGCAGGTGCTCGCGGGCGGCCAGCTCCGGCACCACCCCGCCGTAGGCGGCGTGTTTGGCGATCTGCGAGGAGATGGCGTTCGACAGGACCTCGCGGCCGTCCGCCACCACGGCGACCGCCGTCTCGTCGCAGCTGGTCTCAATGCCTAGAATATAATCCATAGTTCAAAGTTCGGAGTTCGGAGTTCGGAGTTCGGAGATGTTGGTCCCGGGGGGTGGCTCCGGCTGTTCGCGGAGTCTTTTCCGGGCGAGATGGATTCCGGGCAGGCAGACGAGCCCGGCCAGCAGGAACACGGCGCAGAGCATCAAGGTGTCGCACCAATATAGGGTCATTCTGCCGGTCATGAGCTCGCCGCTTCTGGAGGAGGCGATGGCGACCCGGTCGAACATGTAGTAGCCGGCGCAGCAGACCATCGCCAGCGCCACCGGGAAGGGGACGCTCGCCAACGCCCTGGGGGCGCGGAAGCAATAGCGCAACGCGGCGGAGAGGAGCAGGGCGACGCAGGCCACCGAAGTCGCCCGGCCCGGCCCCCAGAACGAGGCGTTGAGCACCCGCTCCATCCCTAGCGCCGGGATAAGGGTGCTCTCGCGCCAATAAATGAGCCAGCCCAAAGACCAAGCGAATCCAGCCCAGGCGAAGACGCTAAGCGACAGAAAGTTGCGCAGCGCCTTCCGGTCGGGGTCCAACGCCTTGGGCTGGAAGTTCATAGCAGTTCGGCCGCCGCCCCGTCGCCGCTGGGGCAGACTAGCGGGTTGCAGTCGATACCCGTCTGCACTTTGAAGGCGGCGCGCAAACGCTCGGCGTAGGCCTCGGCCTTGTCGGCCTCCACCAGGTGGATGCTGATCCCGCCGAAGCCGCCACCGCTCAATCGCGCCCCGAGGCAACCGGGGAGGGTCTTGGCCATGGCCACGAGGTAGTCAAGCTCCTGGCAGCTGTTCTCAAAATTGTCCCCCGAGCTCTGGTGCGACTCGAACAGCAACGCGCCGAAGGCGGCGACGTCGCCGCGGCCCAGGGCGTCGACCGCCGCCATGACCCGCTCGTCCTCGCCCACCACGTGCTTGGCGCGGCGGTAGTCGGTGAAGTCCAGCGCGGCGGCGCATTCCTCCAACATCGGCATGGAGACATCGCGCAAGGCCTTGACCTCCACGTGGCGTTTGGCGATGGCGGCGGCGGCGGCCTCGCAGCTGACGCGGCGGGCGTTGTAGGCCGAGTCCACCAAGTTGTGTTTGACCATGGTGTTGGCCACCACGAAGACGTAGCCTTCCGGCAGCGGCACCGTCTTGAGCACCTTCACGCTACGGAAGTCGCAAAGGATCAACCGGTCGTGCTCGCCGAAAATCGAGCTGAACTGGTCGAGGAGCCCGGAGTTGACTCCGACATAGGCGTTCTCCACCCGCTGGCCGATCCTGGCCCAGTCTTCCCGGGGGAGCTCGATCCCGAAGGCTTTGGACAACGCGTAGCAGGTGGAGATCTCCAGCGCCGCGGAGCTGCTCATCCCGGCGGAGAGCGGCACCGTGCTCATGATCGCGCCGTCGAAGGCTCCGACCTCATGGCCGCGCTTGCGCAGCTCGACGATGACGCCCTTGACGTAGTTGCTCCAATCTCCCGCCTTCGGGTTGTCCAGGTCATCCAGGTCGAACTCGACGCCGTTGCCGAAGTCGTAGTTGCTGAGGCGGCAACGCCTGCCCTTGACCGGCGTCAAGGCGAACCAGGTGGCGAAACCGGTGGCGGTGCTCAGCACGAAGCCCTCATTGTAGTCAGTGTGGTTGCCCAACACCTCCAGCCGCCCCGGAGCCCGCGCCAACACTTTGGGGGCCGACCCGCGCTCGGCGGCGAATTTAGCGACAATGGTCGCGCGCAAATCCTGTGTCATCGACATTGAACCTCGGTTTTGAAACGTTGTTACTGGTATAGAGCCTTGATTCCCTCAAGGCGCTTGATCTCTTCCTTGACTTTGCGCAAGGCCACCGGAGCCGGGCTTGCACCATATTTAGCCAGAAAATCGTTCCAGGTCTTGATGCTTTTGTCGATGGATTCGACGTCCATGCTCTTGTAGGTGCGTTTGATCAGGCTTTCAACCTGCCCGCGCTCGTACTCCGCATCTTCCGGAGAGTAGATCGTGGCCGGGGCGGCGGCCGGGGCGGCAACCGGGGCGGCAACCGGGGCGGCGGCCGGGGCGGCGGCCGGGGCGGCGGCCGGGGCGGCAACCGGGGCGGCGGCCGGGGCGGCAACCGGGGCGGCGGCCGGGGCGGCAACCGGGGCGGCGGCCGGGGCGGCGGCGGGTTTTTCCTTAGCCTCATCTTCCCCGTCGTCCTCTTCCGCGTCCTTGGCGGCGGCGGTCACCGTCGGTTTCGGGAAGTCGTCGACTTTGGGCGCCGCTGGAGTCGTGGCTTTCGCCGGCGTGGCTTCGCTGTCCTCGTCGTCGGCGTCCTTCTCCTCATCTTCTTCCCCATCCTTGGCGGCGGCGGTCACGGTCGGTTTCGGGAAGTCGTCGACTTTGGGCGCGGCGGGAGCCGTGGTTTTCGCTGGCGTGGCTTCGCTGTCCTCGTCGTCGGCGTCCTTCTCCTCATCCTCATCCTCATCCTCATCCGCATCCGCATCTTCCGCGTCTTTGGCGACGGGCTTGGCTTTCTGCGCTTTGACGGCGACGGGAGGCTTGGTGGCCTTATGCGCCGCTTTGACGGGGGGCTTGGCGGTGGGCGCGATGGTCACTTCCTCCTGCGTCACACCTTCAGCCGCGGCCGGAGCGGTCATCTTTTCCATGAACCGTCTAATCTTATCCATGCCGTGCTGGATCATGAGGAAATAAAACAACCAAACGGAAAATCCGACCAACACCACGACCACCGGGAGGAGTATCATGTGCAACTTGTGTTTTTTCTGAAGCTGCATCTTATGGATCTGAAGCACCTGCGTATCGGTGAACTTGGCTATTTTCTTGTCCTTCTGGCGCAACGTGGCGACAAGCATCACCTCTTTGGCGGAGAGGGCCGGCTTCTCGGTGACAGGCTTTTTCTTGCCATCTTTCCCAATGGTGGTCTTGCTGAAGTCCTTCTTTTCCTCTTTAGCCTTGTCGCCGTCGTCCTTCTTGTCTGTGTCCTTCTTATCCTCTTTATCCTTGTCGCCGTCGTCCTTCTTATCCTCTTTAGCCTTGTCGCCGTCGTCCTTCTTGTCTTCTTTAGCCTTGTCGCCGTCGTCCTTCTTGTCTGTGTCCTTCTTGTCCTCTTTAGCCTTGTCGCCGTCGTCCTTCTTGTCTTCTTTAGTCTTGTCCGCGTCGTCTTTTTTAGCCTCAGGCTCGGCTTTGGCCGCAGGCTTCTCCGCGAGTTTCTTCTCCAGCTCGGCGGCTTTGTCCAGCGCCTCCTTGAGCTCTTTCTCTTTGGTCTCGAGGGTGGCCTTGAGTTTTTCGGCCTCAGCCTTGACGAGCGTCTCCTTCTCTTTCTCCTCGGCGAGGAGCTTGTCCGCTTCGGTCTTGGCGGCATCCAGAGCTTTTTCCGACTCAAGACGTTTCCGCTCCGCCTCCTCGGCCTTGGCGGCGGATTCCTTGAGGGCGTTGTCCTTGAGCTCCACCTGCTTGCGTTGTTCCGCCTCCGCCTCCTTGGCCTTGGCCGCCGCCTCCTCCAAATCCTTGTTGCCGCGCTCGGCCTCGATGCGGCGTTTCTCCTCGTTGCGGAGTTGTTCCTGCATGCCTTTGACGCTGCGTTCGATCTCGACGCGCTTGCTTTCCTCGCTTCTGGCCTTCTCGTCGAGCGCTTTGAGGTTGTGCTCCACCGCCGCCTTGGCGACCTCGACGGTGCGGAGCTTGAGGTCGAACTCCTGGGCGGCCTTGGCTTTCTCGGCGGCCAAGTGCTGTTGGTATTCACGGGAAAGGCGGGCCTCGGTCTCCTGGGCGGCGCGGGCCGCGGCGTCATTGGCCTGCGCCTCAAGTTGAGCTTGTTTGAGCTCGGCGTCGCGGGTGATCCGGGCCACCTTGTAGTCGAGTTCCTGGTTGAGGCGCTCGGTGGCCTCTTGGACGGCGCGGCGGATGGAGTCCTCGGCTTTGCGGCGCTCGTTGGCGACGGCCTCGAGCTTCTCGGCCTCGGCGCGGAGGCGTTCCTCGCGGCGCGCCATTTCCTCGGTGCTGCGCAGCCGCGTCTCGCGTTCCTGACGGAGCTCCTCCTGGAGGTCGCGCAACCGCGACGAGTCGCTGGAAGACTGGCGGACCTGCCCGACCATTTTGTTGGCTCCGGACACGGTGTTTTCGGCGGGGCGGAGGCTGGACGGCTGGCGGGACAGTTTGCCGGACTGGGCGTTCTGGGGATAGCTGTCGAAGTTGTCGCTGCGCCAGTCCGAGTCGAGGCTGGAGCTGGAGTCGTGGCCGGATTGCGTCCTGGCGCCGGGCTTGGAGGGGACGCCGAGCTTGAACGTCTTTTTGCCTTGCCCTTGGGTTTGGGGCGACACTTGGGTCTGGGCTTGGGCCTGGTTGATCCGGGACTCGATCATCGCCGACGCCTTGGGCTGGCGCGAGGGGGCGTTGTCCGGGCTGATGCGCCCGGACATGGTGTCGACGAGGTTGGAGCCGGCCGGGGTGGAGATCATGCCGCCGAAGCCGAGGTCGACCGCCTTGGCGGTCTTCATGCCTTGGGAGATGGTGTCCATCTTGGGGCGGGGCAGGGAGATGGTGGGGACGTCGTCCTCGGCGGCGTTGTGCTCCATCGGATACATCATGCCGCCGCACTGCGGACACTCGATTTTGTCGACGTACTCCTCAAGCTCGCCTTCGACTTTGCATGACTGGCACCGATATCGGAAGACATCCATGATTCAACTCCGTATGTTAATTCCTGTTTGTTTTAGATCTTGGCGATTTTGACGCGGCATTCCAGCCCGTTGATGTCGCAGGCCTCGTTTCCGGCCTCGGGGAGGTCGGGGCGCAACGCGGCGGCGAGCGTCTCGGTTTTTATATAATCCGCGAAGGCGGCGATGGCGGAGCCGAGCGGCGCGGCGGCGCGGTAATGGACGTCGATCCGGTCGGACACCTCGAAGTCCAGCTCTTTGCGGAGGTTCTGGACACGGCTGACGAACTCGCGGGCGTGTCCCTCCTCGACGAGCTCGGGTGTGAGGGCGGTCTCCAAGGCGACGGTGATCTCGCCCTCGGTGGCGACCGTGAGGCCGTCGCGCTCGGCGCGGCTGATGATGATGTCGTCCTCGGCGACCTCGAAGGTCTCGCCGGAGAGCAGCGCGACGCTGACCGAGCCGCCCCGCAGAATGTTGGCGATGTCCAGCGGCCCGAAGGCGGCGATGAGGGCCGCGGCCTCCTTCATGGCCTTGCCCAGCTTGGGGCCGAGCGCCTTGAAGTTGGCCTTGACGCCGTAATGGACGAGGTCCTCCTCGCCCTCCTTGATCTCGACTTGCTTGACGTTGAGCTCCTCGCGGATGATGTCGGCGGTCTCAAGCAACGCGGCGCGGATGGCGGGGTCGCGGGAGACCACCACGGCTTTGCGGAGGGGCTGGCGGGTCTTGAGCTCCTTCTGGATGCGCAGGAAACGCCCCAGGGAGACGGCGGCGATGGTGTCGCGCATCTGGCGTTCCAACGGCAGGTCGCGCAGCGCCCCGGGCAGCTCGGGGTAGTCGCAAAGGTGGACGGACTCCGGCATGTCCACGCCGCGGAGGTTGCCGTAGATCGCCTCGGTGACGAAGGGGATGAAGGGGGCGGCCGTCTTGACGAAGGTTAGCAACGTGAAATGCAAGGTCTGGTAAGCCTCGGCCTTGTCCTGGTCGTCCTGGCTTTTCCAGAAACGGCGGCGGCCGCGGCGGATGTACCAGTTGGTGAGATCCTCGACGAAGGCCTCGAAACGGTTGGCGGCGGCTTGGAGCTGGTAGGCGTCCATCTTGCCGCGGATCTCCTCGACCATCTCGCAGAGCGAGGAGAGTATCCAGCGGTCCAGCGGGTTGGAGGGGCTGGCGGGAGGCGCCGGGACGGCGGGGGGCGTCCAGTTGTCGACCCTGGCGTAGGTGACGAAGAAGCTGTAGGCGTTCCAGAGGGGCAGCATGACGCTGCGCAAGGTCTCCTTGATGCCGTCCTCGGAGAAGCGCAGGTCGTCGCCGCGCACCACCGGGGAGCCGAGCAGGTAGAGGCGCATGGCGTCGGCGCCGTAGGTGTCGAACATCTTGGCCGGGTCGGGGTAGTTCTTCTTGCGTTTGGACATTTTCTGGCCGTCCTCGGCGAGGACGAGGCCGTTGACCACCACGTTCATGAAGGCGGGCTTGTCGAAGAGGGCGGCGGCGAGCACCGTCAAGGTGTAGAACCAGCCGCGGGTCTGGTCGAGGCCCTCGGCGATGAAGTCGGCGGGGAACTTGGCCTCGAAGCGGGCCTTGTTCTCGAAGGGGTAGTGCTGCTGGGCGTAGGGCATGGAGCCGCTCTCGAACCAGCAGTCCAGGACCTCCGGGACGCGGCGGAGCGGGGACTTGCCGGTGGGGGAGGGTATCTCCAGCAGATCGACGAAATGCTTGTGGAGGTCGGTGACGGGGGCGCCGCTCAGACGTTCGAGCTCGGCGGCCGAGCCGACGCAGACCATCTCGCCCTCGGCGTTGCGCCAGACGGGCAACGGGGTGCCCCAGTAACGGTTGCGCCCGATGTTCCAATCGCGGGCGTTCTCCAGCCATTTGCCGAAACGGCCGTCTTTGATGTGGGAGGGCACCCAGGAGACGAGCTGGTTGTTGGCGACCATCGCGTCCTTGACCTTCTCGACGGCCACGAACCAGGTGGGGAAGGCGCGGTAGATCAACGGGCTGTCGCAGCGCCAGCAGTGGGGGTAGCTGTGGGTGATCTGGCCGCGGTGGACGAGTTTGCCCTCGTCTTTGAGGCGTTTGATGATGTCCTTGTCGCAGTCCTTGACGTAACGTCCCTGGTAGTCGGCGACCTCGGAGGTGAAGCGGCACTCCTTGTCGATGGGACAGACTTCGGGGATCTTGTGGGGCTTGCAGGCGGCGTTGTCGTCCTCGCCGAAGCCGGGGGCGGTGTGGACGATGCCGGCGCCGTCGGAGGTGCTGACGTAGTCGGCCAGGATGACCTGGAAGGCGTTCTGGTCGGCCAGGGGGGCGAAGTAGGGGAAGAGCGGCTCGTAGCGGCGTCCCGCCAGGGCGGAACCCTTGAAGCGCCCGACGACCTCGGGCATGGCCTCGGGCTTGTAGTAGGAAGCCACCCGCGCCTCGGCCAGGATGTAGAGCTCGGAGCCGTCTTTGACCTGGACGTAGTCGATGTCCGGGCCCACCGCCAGCGCCAGGTTGGACGGCAGCGTCCAGGGGGTGGTGGTCCAGGCCAGGAAATAGCTGTCCGCCTCGTCGAGGCATTTGAACTTGACGGTGATGGCCGGGTCGGTGACCTCGACATAGCCCTGGTTGGTCTCGAAGTTGGACAACGGGGTGGCGCAGCGCGGGCAGTAGGGCTGGATCTTGTTGCCCTCGTAGACTAGGCCCTTCTCCCAGAGCTGGTGGAACACCCACCAGATCGACTCCATGAAATCCTTGTCCATGGTGCGGTAGCCGCGCTTGAAATCGACCCAGCGGCCCATGCGGTGGACGACCTGCTCCCATTCCTTGGTATAGCGCAACACGATGCCGCGGCAGGCTTCGTTGAACCGGGCGATGCCGTAGTCCTCGATGTCTTTCTTGCTGGAGAGGTTGAGCTCCTTCTCCATCTCGTTCTCGACGGGCAGGCCGTGGCAGTCCCAGCCGAAGACGCGGTCGACGCGCTTGCCGCGCATGGTCTGGTAGCGCGGCACCACGTCCTTGATCGTCCCGGCCAGCAGATGGCCGTAATGGGGCAGCCCGGTGGCGAAGGGGGGGCCGTCATAGAACACGAACTCGGGGCTCCCCTCGCGCTGGTCCACCGAACGCTGGAAAACCCCGCGCTCGTCCCAGAATTCAAGCACGCCCTTCTCAAGGGAAGGGAAATCGACTTTGCCGCTGACACTCTCAAACATAGCTATTCCTCAAAACTCCAAAAATGGTGCTGATTCAGGGCGCCGCTAGCGCCGGTTCCGGGGTTCGACGTCGACCTCCTGGGTGTCGATGATGTCGTGGGGGATGGGCATCTCGCGGGTCTCCATGAAATCCTCCGGCAGGCGGATGGCGATCGTCTCGGTCCCGCCGTCCCAGTCCGGCTCTTCCGCCGCGTGCGCCGTATGGCCCTGCGCGGTGGAGCAGGACGTGATGCGCGCGTAAGGTATCCGGAGCTTCTTGGCGTTCCCAAACTCGTCGGAGAGCTCCAGGAGCAACACGCTGCTCAAGGTGTCGAGGATCCGGGTGGCGCAGAACTCGGTGCCGTCGTCCAAGGTGAAATAGAAGGGCCCGCGGGCCTCGCCGTGCTCGTTGAAGGCGGCGGCGCGGAAATTCAGCTGGTCGAACCGGGAGAGGTTCAACTCCTGGCTGTCGCTGAACAAGTCCAAGGGCCGCGAGGCGGACTGTCCCGCCGGGATCGGCGTCCTGCCCACGCCCTCGACCCGCGATTCCGGCAACTCCCCCCGTTCGGCCTTCTCCGCCTCGGCCGACTCCATGCCGATGATCCGCGGCTTGAGCCGCTGGATCAACAGCGCCGGATACAGGTACGGCAAAACCAGCCCTCCCAGGAAATGCAAGAGCCGGTCGCGTCCTTTGTCCTCGGCGACGGCCGCCGCCCAGAAAGCGCTGCCCATCACCGCCAGAGCCAGGATGAGCAGGAAGATCAAGGCCCCCAGGCCGGGGCTGATGCCTAGCTCCCTGGCGGAGGCGATCAAACTGTTGAACAAGTCGCCGCTGATTTTTGGCGTTATTTCCACCCGAAAAACTCCCATATTCCTTGGAAATACGTAATATAACGCCATGGACGGCGCTTTTCGAGTTGCCATTCCAAAAGTTCGCCGTTATTGGCGCGCCGAGGCTGGCGTCCCCCTCGCGGTTGGCTTGGATGAGGTCTCCCGGCGTTGGTGGCCCCGGGCCGGATGTTGCCCGCGGGCCAGCGCCGCCTCAACTGGAGCATGGATTGCCATTCTCGGGTTTCGGGAGTATTAGTAAAGCCCGACTAACTGGAATGACAATGATCACCGACAACAACTTCAGCTCTTGGTTCGAGGCCCGGCGCGGCCAGCTCGCCGCCCTCTGCTTCGACATCGACGGCACCTTGATCCGCGGCGTCCACCCCATGCCCGGCGCCACCGCTTTGGTCGAACGCCTCCGCCACGACAATTTCCCCTTCCTTCTGCTCACCAACGACGGCAACCACTCCGTCGAACAGAAACGCCGCTTCCTCGGCAAGGCCGGGCTCGACATCGCCGCCGACGAGATCGTCTCCTGCGGCATGGCCATCGCCCAAGTCGTCGAGGCACGGAAACTCCACGGCCAGAAGTTCTTCGTCATGGGCGAGCTGGGCTCCCCCTCCTACGCCGAGCTCGCCGGGCTCCGCCACGTCCGCGACCCCAAGGACATCGACGCTTGCGCCGGGGTCATCGTCGGCGAGACCAATTACGACTGGGAGAGCGTCTTCACCGCCGTCGTCAACTACTTCATCGACCATCCCCAGGCCCCGCTGCTGGTCCCCAACCCCGACACCTATTGGCCGCGGCACGTCCACGGCATCGGCATCGGCGCCGGCGGCAAGGCCCGCTTCATCGACATGATCCTGCGCGAGTACGGCTTGGCCATCGAGATCGTCTATTTGGGCAAGCCCCACCGCGCCATCTACGACCATGCCCTGGCCCTGCTGCGCCAGCGCGGCGTCGCCGTCGAGCCGAACCAGACGCTCATGGTGGGCGACTCCCTCAAGTCCGATATCCTCGGCGCCCGCGGGGCCGGTTTCGCCTCGGCGTTGGTGCTCACCGGCATCACCAACCTTGGCCAGCTCCGCCAGAGCGAGATCCAACCCGACTTCGTCTTCAATTCCCTGGAGTGACCGCTCAGGCGGATTGGCGCAGCCGTATTCGCGGCGGGAGCACCGCCGAGCGCAACGGCTCGCCGCGCTCCAGGTGGCCGACCAGCGTCTGGACGCAAAGGACGGCGCATTCCTCCGCCATCTGGTCGAACGTGGTCAGCGGCGTCGGGGCGTAACGCGCCAGCTCGATGTCGTCCGCGCCCGTGATCAAGAGCTCGTCGGGGATGCGGACGCCCGCCGCCAGCAAGGCCTGCTCCAGGCCGAAGGCCAGGCGGTCGTTGCCGCAGATTACCGCGTCGGGCCGCGACCGCATGACCGCCGCTGCCGCCCCGGCCCCGTCCTCGATGGTCATGCCGACGTCGAGCGCCTCGCCCTGGGCGTCGCCGAGCTCCTCCCAAAAAGCGGCGCGGCGTTGTTCGCAACAGTCGCCCTTCGGGATGTTGAGGTAGACGAAACGCCGGGCGCCGCGCTCCCGGCAACGCTGGACCATGGCGGCGACTCCGGCGCGGTTGTCGCAACTGACCGCGGGATAGGAGCCAAGCCGGTTGGTCAGGAGCATGAACGGCAAACAGCGCTCCTCCAGCTCCGCCAGATAGGCGCCGTCGCCCGCCGCGCCCCAGACGATCAGCGCGTCGATCTCCCGTCCCTTGAACAGCTTCAAATACTCGCGGCCGTCCATGAACCGCGCGTCGTTGATCAGCGGCAGACAGCGGTAGCCTAGGCGGTTGAGCTCCTGGAACACCGCGTTCATCGACCGCGCCAGGTTGTCGTCCAGCACGAAACATTCCCGCGACGGCAGGAAACCCACGCAGCGCGCCTTCTTGGAGAAGAACCGCGCGGCGTGGACGCTAGGCTGATAGTCGAGCTCCCGGCAGACTTTGTCGATCCGTCCCCGGGTCTCGGCGCTGATCTTGATGTCCGTCTTCTTTTCCGACAGCACCCGCGACACCGTCGACGGCGAACAGCCCGACAGCTCCGCGATCTTCCTGATATTCACTCCCACGCCCATCATGATCCTCCCGCCGCGACCAATATACGCCCGGGGCCTTGACAATTCAACGCTATTGAGATATTGTTGTGTGCAACAGTTGCAGTACACAGTTTCAAAAATAGCCAGGGAGCATATGATGGACGCGATCGAGCACCGGAAAAAAGTGATGGGCTGTTGGTTGGGCAAAGCGGTGGGCGGCACGTTGGGGCAGCCGTACGAGGGCACCGAGGGCCCGCTGGACCTGAGCTTCTACGACCCGGTGCCGACCGACATGATCCCGAACGACGACCTCGACTTGCAGGTTTTGTGGGCGTGCGAGCTGGCGGCGATGGCCAAGCCGGTCGTCGACCGCGACATCTTGGCGCGAGCCTGGCTCGACCACGTCGCCTTCCCCTGGGACGAATACGGCGTCGCCTTGCGGAATTTGCGCGAGGGCGTCCCGCCGCCATTCTCCGGCAGCCACGACAACTGGTTCGCCGACGGCTTGGGCGCCGCCATTCGCAGCGAGCTCTGGGCCTGCCTGGCGCCCGGCGACCCGGCCTTGGCCGCCCGATACGCCTACGAGGACGCTTGCGTCGACCACGTCGGCGACGGTCTCCACGCCGAGGTCTTCCTCGCCGCCATGGAGAGCGCCGCTTTCGTCGAGAGCGACATCGACCGGCTCCTCGACCTCGGCTTGGCCCAGATCCCCGCCTCCAGCCGTCTCGCCGCCGCGATCCTCGACGCCAGGAAATGGTGCGCCGAGACTTCCGACTGGAAGGCCGTCTGGGAAAAGATCATGGCCAAATACGGCTGCGACAACTTCACCGATGTCGTGATGAACCTCCCCTTCATGGTCCTGGCGTTGTTGCATGGGAAAGGCGACTTCAGCCGCAGCGTCTGTCTGGCGGTGAACTGCGCCATGGACGCCGACTGCACCGGCGCCACGGTCGGCGCGTTGCTCGGGATCATCGACCCGGAATGTATCGGCGAGGAATGGCTCAAGCCGATCGGCCGCAAACTGGTCATCAACGACGGCATCACCGGCATCAAGCCTCCCCCCACCCTGGACGAGTTCACCGACTTGGTGATGAGCCTGTCGTCCCGTGTCGTCCTGCGTCCCTCCGCCGCCTCGGCGCCCGCGCCGCGGCTGTTGGAATTGGAGGCTGAATGCGGCCTAGCCCGTGGCTGGCTCAAGCTCGACGACCGCAAATTCCCGCCCCGGATGCCGTCCGCCACCGAGAAACGGACCTTCGTCGGCTACAACGGCTGCGTTCCCGCTGACGTTGTGCCGGTGAACAGTCTTTATATGATGAAGTTCCGTTTCAGCCTGAAGAGCCGCCAGAAAGTTCGAGTCATGTTCAACTCGGCGTCGAACAGCCGGGTCTGGGTGGACGGCCAGTTTTTGTTTGGGCGTGAGGGCGGACGTTTGGCGCCGTCGTTCCACCGCGTCCCGATCAACCAATTTGGCGACCTGGAGTTGGAGGCGGGCGAGCATGAGTTGTTGGCCGGTGTCGCGCCGATGGGCAAAGAGAAGTCGCTGGCCTGGACGTTGGGCATTGGCGACGTCAAGGACATGCAGTGGCTGCCGGCCGCCTTCGCCAAATAATGTTGCGCCCGTGGGGAATAGTCCACCTTCTTGCCGTGGCGTCCGTCCGCCCGCGGCTGCTGGATGTACTCCTCGGCCTGGGCTTTGGTCACATCGGCGATGGAGACGGCGGTGGAACCTTGCCTAACTACAGCATGGACGAGCCGCCTGGACAAAAGGGCCGCCCGCCACGCTGACGAAAATCACTTCTTCTTGTCCCAGCCGCCGTCGGGCTGTTGCACCCAGGTGCCAGCGGGGGCGTCCTTGGCCAGCTGGACGGCGCGGCGCTTGCCGACATCGGCGACGGCGACCTTGGTGCTCTTGGCGATCTGCTGGTAGTCCTGCTGACGGTCGGCGTTCTCGGCATTGACCACGTCCTGGGCGGCCGGGGCGCCACGGAACTCCAGGAGCCCCTTGTTGTTCTCGCCCACGACGCCTTTTACCTTGAGGGCCTTCAGGATCGCCAGGCGTTGGCGACCGTCCGGGCTCTGGGCCGCGGAGAGGCCGAAGGCGGTGAAAGACAACAGGGCCACGGCTACGACGACGAGGAGGTTGCGGGTGACAGCGCTCATGTTAATGCTCCTTTATTTGGGTTGCTTGGCGACGGGTGCGGTGGTCTGGGGCGGGGCGTTGCGGGCCTCGTACTCGCGCAAGGCTTTCTCGGCCTCGTCCAGGTTGATGTCCTTGGCTAGGTCGTCCTGCTTGCTGAAGGACTTCTCCAGCTCGCGGTCGATCTTCAAGTTGACGTCCAGCGTGATATGGATGGGCTTGATCTCGTGGATGGTCTCGATCTTGTGCTCGGTGTAGCAGCCGGCGGCGCACAACAGCAGCAGGGCCGGGAAAGACGCCAATTTGTTCATTTCTGGTCTCCGGTTAGGTTGAAGAGGCGGGGCAGCAGATTCCTGGAGCCCGTCTTGTAACGCAACAACTCGTTGAACTTGAAGGGGGTGACGTTGATATCCAGGCCAATCCCCTGGAACACGGTTTTGCTGTGGATGTCGCTGGTCTTGGCGAAGCCTTGGCCGTCGGGGACGAAGGGGAGCGGGTCGGCGGGTTTGCCGTAGAGCTTGAGCTCGACGTCGAGCAAACCGTCCTTGGTGTCGATTTTGACTCTGGCCCAGTCGTAGATGAACTTTTTGAGGGCTTCCTCGGTGATCTGCATCTGGATATTGGCGTCGGAGCCCTCGGGGAGGGCGGTGGCGAGGCCGGTGGCGGCGGGGACGCTGAGAATGCCGCTTTCGCCGGGGGTGGAGTGGAGATAGCCGTCGTTGAAGCTGAACTCGCCGTTCTTGTAGGTCAAGGGGATGCGGCCGGAGAGGACGCCGCTGCCGGAGGCGCGCCAATCCCAGAACTGGTTGATGACGTCGGCGAGGCGCAAGGCGGAGCAGTTGAGGGCCAGCTCGAACTCGTCTTGGGCTCCGGGGCGGGTTTTGTAGCGGCCGGCGCGGGCGTAGACGTTGCCGCCGCACCAGTCGAAGTTGCAGCGCTCCAGGAAGAAGGAGCTGGTGGACTCGATCTGGAACGCGAGGAAAAGGTTGGTGGCGTTGACACGGCCGAAGGCGACGCGGTCGGCCATGATGGTCTGCTCGGGCGGGGTGGAGGGCTTGATGAGGTCGGGGATCTCGATGGAGACGTTGAGCCCGTCGACGACGGCGTTCCTGGCGGCGTTGCGGACGGAGGCGCGGCGGGTGGAGACCGTGGCGCTGACGGCCGGGCTCCGCCCGGCGTCGTAGTTGAAGACGGCGGCGAGGCCGCCGGAAAGGGTCCAGCCGTCCAAGGCGGGGGCGAGCATACCCAGGTCCCAGGCGCTGGCGGGATCGGTCTTTTTGAAGGAGAGGAAGGCGGAGGGATGGCCTTTGAAGAGGTCGCTGCGGCCGCGGAGCGATAGCTCCAGGTCGGGATAGAGCAGGTTGTCGCGGAGGTCGAACTCGACCAGGTCGCCGGATTGGGTGAGCTTGCCGACGAGGCTGCCGAGCTCCACGCCCCTGGCCTTGATGCCGTTGAGCTTGAACGAGCCGTTGTGCTGTCCTTCGCCCAAGTTGAAGGCCCAGGGCAGGCTGATGGCGACGGAGTCCAGCGAGAACAAGGCGGAGCTGATTTGGCCGACGTCCAGGCGGGTGTTGCCGCGGAGCTTGAGCCGCTCGCCAGGACGCCTGACGGCCTGGACGGAGCCACCGCAAGCGATGCTGGCGACATCGGTCTCGCCGGTCATGGCGAGCTTCAGGCCGCTGAAGGCGGCGGCATATTCGACGTCGCCCTCCAGCTGGCCGGCGGCGTCCATGGACAAGGAGCCGCTGACTTTGAGTTTGTCGCCATGCCCGGTCCAATTCGGGGACTTCAAGGCGGACTTGTCGACGGCGAAGGTGAAGCTGGAGAGCAAGCTGCGCTCGGCCATGAGGTCGAAGGCGGCGTCGGCGGTGAAGGTGGCGGCGGTGGAGATGATGGAGAAGTTGGCGACCCTGGCCCGCTGGTCGATGAGCGTGGCGGTGAATTTGGCGCTGCCTTTGGCGGCGCGGGGGGAGGTGAGTGGAAAGTTGCAGTCCAGCTCCGCCTTTAGGCTGGTGGCCCGCTCGTCGACGGACAACTTGTCATGCTGGAGCGTCAGTTTGGCGCCATCCGAGGCCAAGGTGGCGGAGAAGGTGGCCTGCTGGCTGTCGGCCGCGAACTCTCCGGAGAGGACGGCGTCACCCGAGTAGCCCGCGGTCTTGTTCCAGGCGGCGGTGACGCCCTTGGCGTTGGCGGTGAAGGGCAGGAGCAGCCGCCCCCCGGCGAAAGAAGCGTCGCCGGCGCGGAAGTCGAAGCCCGTGGCGGCGGCTTCCCAACCGTCGCCGGACAACGCCCCCCCGCCCGTCTGGACGGCGGAGATGTCGCCGCTGAACCCGTTGGCGCCCTGCCGCGCCTTGAAAGAGACTTTGGCGGGATTGGCGGCCTCGAGCGTCAAGGACTCCTCCGCCAGGGGCTTTTTTTCCAAGGACAGCTGCAGTTGGCCGGAGACCTGGCCGTTGTCCCAATGCGCCACGAAGTCCTCCACCGCGCTGTTGAGCACCCCGCCGAGCCGGGAGCCGGAGACGTGACAGGAGCCTTTGCCGTCGCGGTGGTTGTAGCGGCAATCGAACAGGGTCGGGCCGGACAGGAGGTCCCGGGCCACGCTTTTGCCGAAACCGAGTTTGTAGTCCCCCAGCTTGCCCTTGACGTCGGCCATCGCCAGTTTGCCGTTGGCGAAGGCGACGCTGGTGTTCAAGGTCAGCTTGCCGGAAAGGGACAGGAGGGGGCTGAGGAACGTCTTGGCGGCGTCGTCGAGCTTGCCCAGATCGAAGGCCTTGGTGTCCAGCTTGAGGTCGCAGTCCTTGGTGAAGGGGTTAAACTGCCCGCTGATGGTGAGCAACTGGTCGCGGGGGGCGACGTCGGCGAAGATGTAGTAGAGCTGCGACCCCTCGCGGCCGGGGAAGAGGAAGAACTCGAAGGGGATGGTGAAGGTTTTGCCGTCGGCCTCCAGGCTGAGCTTGGCTCCGCTGAGGCGGAGGTTGTCGAACCAGGGACCGGGCGGCTTCTTCGCCGTCGTGGCGGTTTTCTCCGTCGTGGGCTTGGCCGCCGCCGGGGGCTTGAGGCCGCGGAGCTGCCATTTGCCGTCCTTGAGCTCAAGGAAGATGGTCATGCCGCTGATGGTGGCGCCGTTGACCCGGCCATGCCGCAAGGCGTTGAGGGAGTAGTCGAAGCGGGCGGAATCGATATAGATGGTGGGGCGGCGCGGGTCGCCGAAGGCGGCGTTGGCCAGGTCGAAGCGCCCAGTGGTGGCGCAGCGGACTTCGCCCTCGAAGCCGGCGAACCCCATCGAGAGCGCCAGACTGCGGAGCAGCCGTTGCTCCAAAAAGGTGGGAATATACAGATACATGGCGAGCGCGGCCACGCAGCCACCGCCCACCGCCATGAGGCAGTAGCGCCAAAAGGTTCTCAACCTTGACATCCTAGTCACCGTTTCCGGCCCCTCTCCAAACCCATAAGATACCCCGCGGAAGCGGCAATGACAAAAGGGTTTGTCAAAAAAACCTGCCGACGGGCCGCGCCCTCCAACAATTCCAATAAATCTTGATGGCGCCCACTTGACAAGCGCAAACGATTGCGTTATTATTTAAGCAACAATAGATTATTATCAAGTCAATATGAGGAAACCTTTGCGATGCCTGGAGCCTTGGAAGACATAGCGGCGCGGCTGGGAGTGGCGGCCAGCACGGTGAGCCGGGCTCTGGCGGGCAAGCCGGGGGTGTCGGCGGAGCGGCGGCGGGAAATCGTCGCGTTGGCGCGCTCGCTGGGCATCGAGCCGAACGCCCAAGCGCAGGCGCTGCGCTCCCGGACCGGCAAAGGGTTGGCGATCCTCTGCCGCTGGGGGCAGTCGGACGTCGTCGGGCTGCGGAACCTGGAGCTTTTCCGCCTGGCCGAGACGGACTTCGGCCACGCCAACGTCCTGGCCCTGGGGCATGGGGACGACCTCGGCCGCGCTTTGCGTAAAGCCTTGGCCGACAACCCCCGGGCGGTGATCCTGAGCCATGTGGCGGGAGAACTGCCCCCCGAGCTGTCCGAGGAGCTGCGGCGTAAGCGGATACCGTTGGTCTCCATCGAGGCGGAGCACCAAGGACATGACTATGTGGGCGTCGACCGCGCCGCCGGCACGCGCCAGGCGGCCAGGATGCTGCTGCTGAGCGGGCGGCGGCATCTAGCCTACTTCAGCGGGGCGTCCCTCGAAGAGCCCGACGGCCGGCTACAAGGGATACTCAAGGCCCACCAGGAGCTGGGGATGGAGCTCGACCCCAAAGACATCATCCCATTGCGGGGCGGCTACGGCTATGGCCTCGGCGAGGAGCTGGCGAGGGGACTGCTGCGGACCCGTCCCTTGGACGGCCTGTTCTGCTATAACGACGTGCTGGCGCTGGGGGCGTTGCGGGCGTTGTCCCACGAGGGGGTCAAGGTGCCGGAGGACGTGATGGTGGTGGGCTTCGACGACTTGCCGTTCGCGGCGAGCCTGCCGATCTCCTTGACCACGGTCGCCCAGCCGACCACCGAAGTCGCCCGGATCGCCTTGGACTTGGCGTTGGCGCGGTTGGACGCCCCGGACGCAGCGCCCCGGCGCCTGCTGATGCCAACCCGGTTGGTGGCCCGCGAGAGCGCCCCGATCCAGCGGCACGCCCTCCGAGAAAAGATTTTCGCATGAAAAAAATATACCCAAAAAGTTCAGGAAGGGGGTCTGGGGGATAACCCCTTTCAAGGGGTTCCCCCAGGCTTCCCGCCTGGACGGCACACAATAACAACGAGGAATAAAATGGCCAAGAAAGCTTATGTGGTGGTGGGGACCGGCGGGCGTTCGAGCATGTACATCACCGCGCTCTGCAAGGACTACACCGAGGTGGCCGAGCTGAAGGGCTTCTGCGACAGCAACCAGGCGCGGATGGACTTCTACAACGCCCAGCTCAAGGACGAGTTCCACCTGGCGCCCGTCCCGACCTACCCGGCGCAGGACTTCGACCGGATGATCGCCGAGCTCAAGCCGGACGTGGTGATCGTCACCTCCATGGACCGCACCCACCACAAGTACATCTGCCGCGCCATGGAGCTGGGCTGCGACGTCATCAGCGAGAAGCCCATGACCGTCGACGCCGAGAAGTGCCAGCAGATCCTCGACACCCAGAAACGCACTGGCAAGCATCTGACCGTCACCTTCAACTACCGCTACTCCCCGCGCAACACCAAGGTCAAGGAGCTGCTCAGGTCCGGCCTGGTCGGCGCCATCACCAGCGTCCATTTCGAGTGGTTGCTCGACACCAGCCACGGGGCCGACTACTTCCGCCGTTGGCACCGCGACAAGCGCAACAGCGGCGGCTTGATGGTCCACAAGGCCACCCACCATTTCGACCTGGTCAACTGGTGGCTCGACACCGCCCCGGAGACCGTCTTCGCCATGGGCGGCTTGATGTTCTACGGCAAGGAAAACGCCGAGAACCGCGGCGTGACAGACTTCTACACCCGCGTCCGCGGCTCCGCCACCGCCGCCAAGGACCCCTTCGCGCTGAAGGTCGACACGGAGAAGGACAAGACCCTCATGGGCCTCTACTACAACGCCGAGCACCTCGACCAGTACTACCGCGATCAGAGCGTCTTCGGCGACGGCATCTCCATCGAGGACAACATGGGCGTGATGGTGCGCTACCGCAACAAGGCGGTGATGACCTATTCGCTCAACGCCCACTGCCCCTGGGAGGGTTACCGGGTGATGTTCAACGGCACCAAGGGCCGTCTGGAGTTCCAGGTGGTCGAGAAGTCCTACGTGAGCGGCAACCACGAGGACTTCAACCAGCCGGGGATGCGCGAGCTGGAGGGCGACAAGGCGGAACAAGTCCCGGAGATCGTCTTCCAGCCGCACTGGGGCAAGGCGATGGCCATCGATTATGAGAAGGGCTCCCTCGGCGGCCATGGCGGCGGAGACGTGCGGCTGCTCAACGACGTCTTCCTAGGCGCGAAGGACGACCCGCTCGGCCACGCCGCCGGGCATGTGGACGGCGCCAGGTCGATCCTGATCGGCATCGCGGCCAACAAGTCCATGGTCACCGGTTTGCCGGTGAAAGTCGAAGAGCTCGTCAAGTTCTAAGGCGATCAAACCTAACTCGATCATTCCGGTGACGCCACCGGAATGATCGAGAGCCGAAACTTAGGGATCGTCGCAAAATAAATTTCACAAATAGCCATGGTCCAGGTCGGAGACCTGGTCGCCCCCGCCGGCGATAGAGGCGGTCGCCGAAGGCGAAACGCCTTTTGCCTCCGGCGGCCAGGCTTCCGCTCCTGGAGGCGGCCAGCGTTAGGCTGGCCGCTCCAGACGCTTCGCGTCTTCTCCGGCTTCGCCGGGTTAATGTAAAGGTTATTTCGCAACGACGCCTTAGCCGCGTCTCCCCTTACTTGTCGTAATGGGTGAGGTTGCGGCCGACGTAGATCTGGCGGGGGCGGGCAATCTTCTTGCCGGAGTCCTCGACCATCTCCTTCCACTGGGCGATCCAGCCGGGCAGACGGCCCAGGGCGAACATCACCGTGAACATGTTCACCGGGATGCCGATGGCTTTGTAGATGATGCCGCTGTAGAAGTCGACGTTGGGATAAAGCTTGCGCTCGATGAAATAATCGTCGGCCATAGCCTTCTCCTCCAGCTCGCGGGCGATCTCCAGGAGCGGGTCGTCGATCTTGAGCTTGTCCAGCAGCTCGTGGCAGGATTCCTTGATGATGACGGCCCGGGGGTCGAAGTTCTTGTAGACGCGGTGACCGAAACCGAAGAGCTTGAAGGGGTTGTTCTTGTCCTTGGCCATGTCGATGTATTTCTGGCAGCCGCCACCCTCGCGGCGGATTTTTTTGAGCATCTCCAGCACCGACTGGTTGGCGCCGCCGTGCAGCGGGCCGGAGAGCGCGCTGATGCCCGCGGAGATGGTGGCGTAGAGGTTGACCTGGGCGCTGCCGATGACCCTGACCGCCGAGGTGGAGCAGTTCTGCTCGTGGTCGGCGTGGAGGATCAGAAGCTTGTTGAGCATGCTCACCACGTCCTTGTCGATCTCGTAGGGCTTGACCGGCGAGTCGAACATCATGTTCAGGAAGTTGGCGCAGTAGGAAAGGTCGTGGCGGGGATAGACCACCGGCTCGCCGACGGACTTTTTGTAGGCGAAGGCGGCGATGGTGCGGACGATCGAGATCAGCCTGGCGGCGGTGGCGTTGATGTCCTCCCGCATGGAGAGGGCGTCGACGCTCGGATAGAAGGCCGCGAGGGCGTTGATCATGGTCGAAAGGATGCTCATCGGATGGGCGCCGCGGGGGAAACCGTCGAAGAAATGCCGCATATCCTCGTGCAACAACGAATGGCGGTTGAGCAGCGCGGAGAACTCCCGGAGCTGGTTCGTCTGGGGGAGCTCCTCGTGCAGCAGCAGGTAGGCGGTCTCGATGAAGGTGGACTTCTCGACCAACTCCTCGATGGGGATGCCGCGGTAACGCAAGATGCCCTTCTCGCCGTCGATGAAGGTGATCTTGCTGTAGCAAGAGGCGGTGTTGACGTAGCTCGGATCGAGCGTGACATAACCGGTCTCGCCGCGGAGCTTGCTGATGTCGATAGCCTTCTCGCCCTCCGTGCCCTCGACGATCGGCAGCATGTACTTCTTCCCCTCGAGCGTCAGCTCGGCGAATTTGTCCGACATCATTCCTCCACGCGCTAAGTTGTTCTATACTCCCGGAGCCACCGCAACCGGGAGGCGATACTCTACACCATGAAAAATACAATTCAATCCGGGCGCGCCATGGCGAAACCACGCGTTAAAAGGCGATCGCCGCTTCACTTCGCGCCGCCGCATGGTATATTGTCGGTTTGCAAACCACACAGGAGCTTGACGATATGGACAATGACAGCGGCAACGACAGCGGCCGAGCGGAGTTCCAGTTCAACACCCCACCCCCGCCCCCTAAACGGGAGCCGCGGCAACGACAGGAGCCCCCGCCGCGCCGCAACGGCCATGGCTGTTTGATCGCGGGGGCGCTGCTGCTTTTCTGCGCCCTGGGCGGGCTGGCGATCTTTTTGGCGCTGGCGCTGGTCGGCCTCATCGGTGGCGGGGTCGCCGCCGCCGGCGACAAAACGTCGTTGCGCGAGAGCGTCTACTCCGGCAAGGCCCTGGCCAGCGACAAGATCGCGTTGATCTACGTCAAAGGGATCATCCTCTCCGAGAAATCCAAATGGGCCAAGGTCGCCGACGCCGAGACCATCTGCGAACAGCTGGAGCTCGCCGCCAACGACAAGCGCGTCAAGGGGGTGCTGCTCTACATCGACTCGCCCGGCGGCGGCATCACCGCCACCGACAAAATCTACCATTACGTGCAGCAGGTCAAAGAGGCGGGCAAGCCGGTGGTGTCGCTCTTCGACACCGTCGCCGCCAGCGGCGGCTACTACGTGGCCGCCAACAGCGACTGGATCGTCGCCAACCGCATGACCGTCACCGGCAGCATCGGCGTCATCGTCAACAGCTACAACTACTACCAGCTCCTCCAGAAGGTCGGCGTCCAGAACGAGGTATACAAGTCCAAGCCGTTCAAGGACTTGCTCAACCCCGCCCGCCCCCGCACCCCCGAGGAGGCCGCGCTGGTCCAGTCGATGGTCACCAAGTCCTACGACATCTTCGTGGACGTCGTCGCCAAAGGCCGCCCCAAGCTCACCGCCCAGCGGATCAAGGACAGCGAGATCGGCGACGGCCGCATTTTCTACGGCTATGACGCGTTGCGCTTGAACCTGGTGGACGAGCTGGGCTACTTCGACGAGGCGGAGGCCAAGGTGGCGGAGCTCGCCAAACTCCCCCGCGACAGCTACAAGATCGTCAGTTACCAGAAGGCGTTCAGTCTCGGCGAGCTGTTCACCGAGCTGGCCTCCCCGGACCGGGGCGTCAAACTGGAGCTGCCCGGCGCGGACCAGTGGGGCGTGCTCGAACCCGGCCGTTTCTATTACCTCTACAGCGGGTTCTAAGATGGCGGAACGACGCAAGATCTGGATTTTCGCGGGCGAGGAGTCCGGCGACAAATACGGGGCGCGCCTAGCCCAGGAGCTCACCCGTCAGCTCGACGGCGAGGTCGACATCTCCGGCATGGGCGCCAAGTCCATGCGCGAGGCGGGGGTGAAAATACTGGTGGACTCCACCGAGCTGGGCGTGGTCGGCGCCGTCGAAATATTCAAACACATCTTCACCTTCGTCAAGATCTTCTACGACCTGGTGCGCCAGGCGGAGGAGGAGCGCCCCGACGCGGTGGTGCTGATCGACTACCCCGGCTTCAATTTGCGCTTCGCCAAAGAGATGTACAAACGCGGCATCCCGGTCATCTGGTATGTCAGCCCGCAAGTCTGGGTCTGGGGCAAGCGCCGCATCCCCAAACTGGCCAAGTACTGCTCCAAGATGCTGGTGATCTTCCCCTTCGAGACCGAGACCTACGCCGGCAGCGGCCTTGACGTCGAGTTCGTCGGCCATCCGCTGGTGGACATCGTCAAGGAGAGGATCGACCCATCCCTCCAGCGCGACCCGACCAAGTTCCTGTTGTTGCCCGGCAGCCGGAGCAACGAGATCAACCACGTGCTCGAACCGATGCTCAAGGCGGTCATGGAGCTGCACCGCCAGCGCCCGGAGCTCACGTTCCATATCTCCGCCGCCCGCCCCAAGCTGGAGCGGCGCATCCACGAGCTCGTCGACGCCTTCCGCGCCAAACACGGCGACGCTTTGCCGCCGCTGGAGATCCTCCACGGCCAGAACAGCCGGTTGCTCCGCGAGTGCTGCGCCGGGCTGGCGGCGTCCGGGACGGTGACGGTGGAGTGCGCCATCGCCGGGCTGCCGTTGGTGACGATGTACGTCTTCAACCTCCTGACCTTCATCGCGGCGGTGGTGGTGATCCGCAAGTTGTTCCGCAACTCCTTCACCATGCCGAACATCATCGCCAACAAGACCATCTACGAGGAGTTCATGCAGCACCAGATCGCCCCCAAGCGCCTGGCGGCGGCCTGCGTCCGCATCCTGCCCGGGGGGGAGCGCCGCGAGGAGGTTCTCCGCGACATCCAAACCTTGGCCGACACGCAATTGACCTGTGGCAAAGAGAACGCCAGCGCGGCGGCAGCGGCGGCCGTCATCCGCTGCGTCGACAAGCTCCGCCAATAGAGGGGATGCGGAGCATCCAATAGTCCAGGTCAGAGACCTGGTCGCCCCCGCCGGCGACAGAGGCGGCCGCCGCAGGCGGAAGGTTTTCAGCCCCATTCCCGGCGGGAAAACTGTTCCCGGACGTTTCTCCGTCAAAGACCGCCACCCCCGCCGAACCTGTAGCAATAGCATGTCTTTGCCACTTGCATCACACCATTTCGGTGATAGAGCAGACCTATAAGTTCAGACAACGACAGGTCTACGCTCAACGGAGCATGAACTGCGGAAAATCTAGAGACACCTTTTTAGCGCCGTTGGCGCTAAAACCGCTTCGCTCCAGGGTCTTGCCATTTTCCCTGACCTGTCGTGTTCTGAACTTGGCGCGGCGTGGCCGCAACCAAAGAAGCTGTAGGCTGTGAGGCTATAGGTTCGGAGAGGGGAAAGGCGGAAGGGGCGCCCTTTGACGGCTGACATATAGATGAGGCGAAGACGAACAGGAGGCAGGGCATGGCGAAAAGCGGACACGCCCCGGAAACCGTCCCGGCCTTGGCCGGGTGCGGCGAGAACCGTTTCCATGGGCGTCCCAGGCGGAACCCCGAGATTTCGTTATTATTCACGTGGGGATTCCTGGGGGGAGCCCTTTGAAAAGGGGTGGCCCCCCAGACCCCCTTCCTAAACTTTTAGGGTAATTGTTGCGTCTGCGGCGAAACAAATAGCCAAGAAGTCTTGGAAGGGGAGTTTGAGGGGAGAACCTTCTTCAGAAGGTTTCCTCTCAAGGACTTCGCCCCTCGCGAATAGCAACGAGATTTCCGAGATTTCCGAGATTTCCGAGTCCATAAAAAGAGGCGAGGCGCCAGTGGGTTTCGCCGTGGAGGGAGCGTTGCCCAGGCGGACGCTGGGCGCTGGACGGCCCGCGCCTGGGGGATTACGGCGGCGCCAAGGAAAAAACGCCCCTTCCGCCGCCGCGGCGCTTGAATAACCACGAAAGGCGGTTACTTTAATTGACTTTGGATAAAGGGGCGGCTTGCCGCCACGCCATTTGGGCGCCGTAAAATCAAGATCAACAGCTAAAAGAGAAAGACACGGATATGAAGAGAACCTATCATCCGTCCAACCTGAAACGTAAACGCAAGCTCGGCTTCAGGGCCAGGATGGCCACCAAGGGTGGTCGCGACGTTATCCGCCGTCGCCGCGCCAAGGGCAGAACGCGCCTCGCCGTCTGATGGGCGGGCCCGGAGTCGGGCCAGTCCAGTTCGGCCAGGCGACGCTGCGCCCGGAAGAGAAGCTGAAGCTCAAGTCTGATTTCGACCGGGTGCGCGCCGGGGGCGCCAAGCAGGTGGGCAGGTATATGCTGCTCGTCCACATGGCCTCCCCGGACGGGTTGTTGCGCGGGGGGGTGGTCTGTGGACGGAAGTTCGACAAGCGGGCGGTGGCCAGGAACCGGGCGCGCCGTTTGGTTTGGGAATCTTTCCGGCTGCTCAAGGCGCAAGTCAAGGCCTCCCATCTGATCTTCATCCCCAGACAGGCCATCAAGGCCTCCCAGACACAGGACACGCAGCGCGACATGATCACTCTTCTGGAACATGCGGGATTATGGATCCAAACCGAGAAACCAGTCTGAACCGCCAACCCGGTTGGTTGGCGTTGTCGTTGCTCGGCTTAATCCGGGTCTACCAGCTTTGCGTCTCCCCATGGTTGGCCGCTTTTGGCTCCTGCCGCTACGAGCCTAGCTGCTCCCGCTACGCCTGCGGGGCGATCCTCAAGCACGGCCCCTTCTGGGGCGCGCTGCTAGGAATGTCCCGGCTCTCCCGTTGCCACCCCTTCCACGCCGGCGGCTACGACCCCGTCCCCGAGGTAAACCCCTTCAGAAAGAGACCGGACACGTCCGCTTTGACTAATGCGAAATAAAAAATTCGATCCCGAGACCATCGTCCTGATCGGCGTGGGCTGCGCCATCCTAGCCGCCTGGCCGCTCCTCTTCGGCCCCAAAGGACTTAACTGGAACGCGGAGCCCAAGCTCCCGGCGGCCCATCAAGCCGCCGCCCCCGCCAAAGACCTCCCCGCCTCGTCCGCCAAAGACGCCATCCAGCCCGCCCCCGGCCCCGTGGCCACGCCCGTGACCAGCCCCTTGGCGGCGCCGCTGGCCATCCCCGCCGGCGGCCGCGACTGGGCTAAGGATTTCCCCCCGGTCACGCTCTCCAAGGACGGCTTCCCGGCGACGTTCACCATCGACCCGGTGAAAGGGTCCGTGATCTCGACCCGGCTCGCCGACTACAGCACCATGGACGGCAAGACCGCGGTGGTCCTGGACAAAGGGGTCGAGCCCGGGGCGTTGGCCCTCAGCGCTAAAAACCAGGACTGGAAATTGCTGAAAGTCGACAGCTCCGGCAGGGCGCAAGGCGAGCTGACCGTCGACCGCGAGTTCGCGGCTGGCGACTTCCGCCTCGCCGTCCGGCAGCGCTGGGCCATGGCCGACGTGCCTTACGCCCTGAAATACGAGCTGACCGTCCGCAACCTATCCGCCGCCACGGCGTCCCTCCCCGAGCTTTATGTCTGGGCGGGAGCCCTCCCCCCGGTGCAGCAGCTCTCCGGCGACATCGCCCGAGGCGAGGCGCACGCCATCGACCAGTTCCTGGTTGGTTCCGGCGCCAACGTCGACGTCCGCGCCGGAAAAGTCGTGGACGACAAGCTCGCGCAGGACCAGGCGGCGCGCTTCATCGGGGTGTCCAACAAGTTCTTCGCCTGCGTCCTCTTCCCCGACAAACCGTTCGCCGCCGGCAACATCAACCGTCAGACGGAGAGCGAGGCGCTGGTCGACGGCAAGAAGTTGATGTATCACATCCTCAGCTGCGCCGGGAAGCTCGGCGCCCCCGCCCTCGCTCCTGGCGGCTCCCAGACCTGGGACTTCAAGTATTACGCCGGCCCCAAGGACATCAAGCGGCTCGAAGCCTTCGAACCCGCCTCCACGGCGGTGATGCACCTCGCCTGGCCCTTCATCGAGCCCATCGCCCAGTGGTTCCTGTACGCCCTGATCTTCATCAAGGGGCTGGTGGGCTCCTACGGCTGGGCCATCATCGTGTTGACCCTCATCGTCAAGGGCGTCCTCTGGCCTTTCACCCACAAGGCCAACCGCTCCATGAAGAAAATGCAGAAGGTCCAGCCCCTGCTCAAGGAGATCCGCGAGAAATACAAGGACAACCGCGAGCTGCTCAACCAGAAGATGATGGAGCTCTACCGCACGGAGAAGATCAATCCGGTCGGCGGCTGCCTGCCGATCTTCCTCCAGATCCCGATCTTCATCGCGTTGTACTGGACCTTGGACGGCTCCATCGAGTTGCGCCACGCCAGTTTCCTCTGGGCCAAGGACTTGACCATGCCGGACACGGTCTGCATCATCCCCGGGATCGGGTTGCCCCTGAACCCGTTCGCCCTCATGATGGCCGCCACCATGCTGCTCCAGCAGAAAATGACGCCCACGGCGGCCGACCCGATGCAAGCGAAAATGATGATGATGATGCCGTTGGTCATGCTCTTGTTCCTGTACAACCTGCCGTCCGGCTTGACTTTGTACTGGACGGTCAGCCAGATCATCAGCATCGGCCAGCTTTACGTTAACATTTATCTGGAAGATGACAAAGAGAAACCGCCAACCCCCAAAACTGCGTAGGAGAAACGACTATGCCGGAAAATGCCGAACTGCAACAGGATCAGATGGACAAGGCGCAGAAAACCCTCGGAACCATGCTTGACTATCTCGGACTGGACGCCACCGTGAAGGCCGAGTCACGCAATGGCAGCATCGCTTTGGTCACCGCCTCCGAGGACGCCGGACGAATCATCGGCAAAAAAGGCCAGACGCTGCAGAGCATCGAGCTGCTGCTTAACCGCATGTGCCAGAAGTCCGACGCCGAACACCCCCGCATCATCATCGACGTCGACGGCTACACCCGCAAAGAGCCTTTCAGCCGCGGGCGTGGTGAGCGTGGCGACCGTGGCGACCGCGGCGACCGTGGCGACCGTGGCGATCGTGGCGACCGCGGCGACCGCGGCGACCGTGGCGACCGTGGTGGCAGGTCTTCCGACCGGCCGTTCACGCCCCGGGACGACGAGCGTGGCGAGCCCAGGCGCGACCAGGGTCCCGCCGAGGACGACACCGCCCGCTTGGAGCGCCAGGCTTTGGACGCCGCCAAGGAAGTCAGGCGCTGGGGCGAGCCCGTCACGTTGCCCCCCATGAACGCCCATGACCGCCGCATCATCCATGTGACTTTGCAAGAAGAGGCTGGCATCGTCACCACCAGCCTGCCCGACGACGAGACCGTCAAGCTCAAGTCCATCACTATCTCCTTGAGCGAGACCGCCAACTAATTTGGCGAATATTACGCCGCCGGGCTTGCGCATGGCAACTTGGCGGCTATATTAGGGCAGAGCGGGCGGAAACGCCCGCTCTTGTTTGACCGATCTTATCGGGGCGTGGCTCAGCCTGGCTAGAGCGCTGCGTTCGGGACGCAGAAGTCGGAGGTTCGAATCCTCTCGCCCCGACCATTTTTCCCTTATCACCATTTCGGCGGAATTATGTCGAAGCTGCTGCGGACAAGTTTTTCCCTGGAGGAGCCGCTCCTTGAGCAGTTAGAGCTCTTGGTCAAAAAGCGCGGCTACCAAAACCGTTCGGAATTCATCCGCGACCTCATCCGCGACCAGCTGGTCGAGAGCGAGTGGGCGAGCGACGCCGAGGTCGTCGGCACGGTCACGATCATCTACGACCACCACAAGCGCGAGCTGAGCGAGAAGCTCACCGGCTTGCAGCACGAACACCACCAACTCGTCCTGGCCGCCACCCACATCCATCTCAGCCACCATAAATGCGCCGAGATGATCATGCTCAGGGGCAAGGCCAAGGACGCCATGGCCTTGGCCGACGCCTTGCGCCAGCAGAAGGGCGTGCTCAGCGCCGGACTGGTCATGAGCTCCACGGGCGACCAGCTAAAATGACGGGATTCCAAATCGCGCCCGCCGCGTTGACGGACGCCCCCGCGCTACTGAGCTTGCAGCGGCTCGCCTTCCAGTCCGAGGCCGAGCTTTACCAGGATTGGTCGATCCCCCCGCTGGTCCAGACCCTCCCCGAGCTGGAGGCCGAATTCCCGGCTTATCTCACATTGAAGGCGCTTGAGGCGGGGGAGCTGGTCGGCGCCGTCCGCGGCAGCTCACGGGACGGGGTTTGCCATGTCGGACGGCTAATGGTGCGTCCCGACCGCCAACGCCGCGGCGTGGGTTCATCACTGCTGGCTCAATTGGAGAGCCGTTTCCCCGCGGCGCGGCGTTTCGAGCTGTTCACCGGCTCCCGCAGCGCCGGGAACCTCCGCCTCTACGCGTCAGTGGGGTACCGGGTCTTTCAATCACGGCTCCTCCCTTCTGGAGTGGAGTTGCTTTTTCTGGAGAAAACGCGCCTGTCAGACGAGTAGGAAGCATGGGTTTGAATTTCAAAGCATATATCGTATATTCAATGTCCAATGCGGAACAGAAGGATAATCTAGCAACAAGTTTCACTTAATCGGCATGCCGCGGATCGAAAAGCCTTTTCCGTTCAGGCTATCGAGCCAAAATCGATAAAGCAAGATTGGGGCGTCTCCGACAATTGGCGCCCCCACCGAAGAGGATTGCGTCCCGCCACATGGCTTGGCAACTGATCTACACCTCGGCGCCGCAAGGGCTCAAGGCCGGAAGCGGCGGTTACTGCACGGTGGCGTGCAGCGCCGGCATGCCGCCCAACCTCGTCGCGCTGCTCGAGTCCCTCAGCGGCTACAAGCCCCACTTCCCCCCTTACGACCCTGACGCCCACCTCAACCCCGTCTGCCGTTTCCACTACCGCCGCGACCTCAACGCCCAACAACTCAGTTTGCTCGGCGAGATCCGTTTCGCGGGCTTCGACCACACCCGCCGCTCCAACAAACTCGCCCAGCACCTCGTCCTGACGCGGCGGGAGCGCGAGGGCCTCGACCCCGCCGCGCTGCTCACCCTCCCGGAACTTTTCCCGCCCTCCTGGGAAGGCGAGCCCCGGCTGTTGCCTCCGGCGCGGCCGCCTGTCGCCCCTCCCCCCGCGGCGGCCAAGGCCGCGGCCTGGGAGGAGCTCGGGGGCGACGCCGGTTGGGCCGGAAGTTTGGCCCGCGCCTTCCTCGACAGCCCCGCCAAGCCCGCGTTCATCGTCTTCCGTCCCGGCCAGGACGTCGTGCCGCTGCTCGCCGAGGCTCTCGCCTTGCTGCCGCCGGAACGCCGCTGGGACGTCACCTACAACAGTTACACCGAGAACGTCCCTCCCGGCCTCGACTGCGCCTGGCGCTGCTGTTTGGAGGACTCCCCCGCCCTCGCCCTGGCGCGGCAGACTCCCGGCGTCTGGCTTGTCGACCTGGACAAGCGGCGGCAGTCGGAGCACGCGCGGCGGCTCTTCGACAACGCCTGCCCCTTGGTCCAGGCCGCCCGGACAGGGCTTCCTCCCCCGCCCCCCGCGTCCCGGCCCTTGGCGATCGACATCCCGGAGTTTCGCCACGAGCCCGCCACGCCTTCCGCCACCCCCGCCCCAAAGCCCGCGGAGGACGACGGCGTCGACTTCCGTTTCTCCTGGCGCAGAAAGACGCTGGTCGCCGTCGCGGCGTTGTCGGCGACGGTCCTCGCCGTGTTGTTGCTCCTCCGCCCCTCCAGCCCGCCTCCTCCCCCCGCCCCGGTTCAGGACCTCGCCGCCAAGACGCCGTCATCCGCCATGCCGGACGGGCTCAAACCCGCCACGCCCGCAATGGCCAAGCCCGAGGATTCCCCGCGTTGGGTCGACAGCTTCGCCTACCGCTATCAACGCGGCCTCGCCTCCGGGAACGTTTTCTCCCTGCCAATGCCCGGGCTGAACAAGGACGCCACGTTGCTGGTCGTCGGGGCGGGCGGGCACGAGCGGCAACTCGCCCCCGGAAAAGCGGCGCTGTTGGCGGAGCAAACCGTGGGGATCGGTATCGACGCCACGACCAAGGCGGTGGAGCTCGCCGTCTTCGAGATCAGCCCGGACGGGGCCTTCAACGTCCGCGTCAACAAGCGCGACCGCCTGTACGCCCCCCTGAAACCGGAGGAGATCACGGCCTTCGTAATCGACGGCGTCGAGCTCCCGGCGAAATTCGTGCCCGACCACCACAAACTGGACAATGGCGTGGGCTCCCTGACCCACGTCAACCAACAGCTCCTTCTGGAATATCAGTTCAGCGCCGCCGAAGCCTTGGCTTTCGGTTCCCGGGCCACCTTTCTGCTCCAGAGCCAAGGCGACAAACGACGCGTCGTCCCGGAGAAAAACCGCGTCAGCCTGTCCCTCAACCTCTATCTCGATGATTTCTGCCCGTTCAAGGATCTGCTGGCCGAGCCCCTCGCCAAGGCGTCCGCGAGAGCGGCCGCCTTGACCGCCGGCATCCAGGCGGACGCGGCCGCGTTGAAGCTCCACCATTCCCTCCAGGCCCCCGCGGCGTTGCGGCGGGAGCTCGAACAGCGCCTCGCCGCCAGCGCGAAAGGGAGCGTTGAGAACCGCGCCCTGCGGGGAGTGGTCGCCGAGCTCGACACCCAGCAACGGCTGCGCCAATTGTTGGCCGACCCCGCGGCGTTGGCGGCGGAACTTGGGCTCAAGGCGGCGCTGGACGACGCCCTGGCGGGGTTTCTGGACGACCTGCGGCTGGGCGTGTGGATTGAGGGGGAACTGGTGAAGGAGATCCGTTTCGCCGAGCCGACGACTACACCGCGCCCCGGCGGCGCGCCACCCGTTTCCCTTCCCCCGCCACCACGTGGCGCCCCATGAAGTCCGACGCATATTTTCCCCGGACGCAGACTTGACATTTCGGGACAGATGTCCTATATTGTCGACAAATGTCCAATAGACGAGACTTTTCCTAGATGCAATTGACAGTCAGAGACGTCGCCAGTTTGTTCGCGGTCAGCGAGAAGACCGTGTACCGCTGGCTCGACCACCAGTCATTGCCCAACTACCGCATCAACAGCCAATATCGTTTCAACCGGGCCGAGCTGCTCGAATGGGCCATGTCCAACCGCATCAAGGTCTCGGCGGAGCTGTTCAGCGAGCCGGAGTCGGCCGACACGCGGCTGACCGGACTGGCCGAGGCGCTGAAGGCCGGCGGCATCTACTACCGCGTCGGCGGCGGCGACAAGACCACCGTGTTGCGGGGCGTCGTCGAGCTCATGCATCTGCCCCCCGAAGTCGACCGCGAGTTCCTGCTGACCGTGCTGCTCGCCCGCGAGGAGGTCGGCTCCACCGGAGTGGGCGAGGGAATAGCCATCCCGCACGTCCGCAACCCGATCGTCTTGCATGTGCCGAAACCCACCATCGCGTTGTGTTTCCCGGAACGGCCGATCGACTTCGACGCCATCGACGGACAGCCGGTGCATTGTTTGTTCACGATCGTCAGCCCCACGGTCCGGGCGCATCTGCATTTGTTGTCGCGGTTGGGCTACGCCCTGCGCGACCCGGAATTCAAGGAGGCGTTGCGCCAACAAGCTTCCCGCGAGGAGCTCACCGACCATGTGGTCCGCGTCGAGGCCGCCATCGCCGCGCCCAAGCCACCTCCGGAGAAAGCTTAGCCCCATCATGCTCCCTCTAGCCTTTTGCGGCCTCGGCCTCATGCTGTTGACCGGATTCATCGCGTTGTTCGTCCGGGGCGACAAAGCCTGTCTACGGCTCGGGGCGGCCGGAGTGATAGCCGGGGCGATCCTCTGCGCCATCCCGACGGCGCAGGTCCTGTTCACCGGGGACGAGCTCGCGCTGACGCTGCCCTGGCAGGTGCCTTTCGGCTCGTTCCACGTCGTCCTCGACGGCCTTTCCGCCTTGTTCCTGCTGCCGACGCTGCTGCTCTCCGCGGTGGCGGCGGTCTATGGCTGCGGCTACATGGCCGGGCACGGGGGCGGGGGCGGGCTACGGCTGGGCTACGCGGTGCTTTGCTACAACTTCCTGGCCGCGAGCATGGTCATGGTGCTGATCGCCCGCGACGGGGTGCTCTTCCTGGTGGCCTGGGAGCTGATGTCCTTGTCGTCTTATTTCCTGGTGACCTACGACGACGAGCATGAGTCGGTGCGCCAGGCGGGCTGGATCTATCTGGTCGCCACCCATATCGGGACGGCGTTTCTGCTGGCGTTCTTCGTGCTGCTGGGCCAGGGGGGCGGACGGATGGACTTCAGCTATCCCGCCTTAGCCGGGCTGTCTTCCGGGACGGCGCTGTTTTTGCTGGCGCTGGTGGGGTTCGGGACGAAGGCGGGCGTGATGCCGCTGCACGTCTGGCTGCCCGAGGCGCACCCGGCGGCGCCGAGCCATGTCTCGGCCCTGATGTCCGGGGCGATGATCAAAATGGGCGTCTACGGCATCGTCCGGACGTTGCAGATTTTGCCGCAGCTGGAGTCGTGGTGGGGCTGGCTGTTGGTCGGCGTCGGGGCGGTCTCCGGGGTGTTGGGCATACTTTTCTCCCTGGCGCAGCATGACTTCAAGCGCGCCTTGGCGTATTCGAGCATCGAGAACGTCGGGGTGATCATGATCGGCCTGGGCCTGGGGGTGGTGGGCGTCGCCGACCATTGTCCGGCTTTGGCGGTGCTGGGCTTCGCCGGGGCGTTGTGGCACATGGTAAACCACGCCTTGTTCAAAGGACTGCTGTTCCTGGGGGCCGGGGCGGCGGCGAAGGCGGCCGGGACGCGCTACATGGACTTGCTGGGCGGGCTGGCCAAGACGATGCCACGGACGGCCGCCACTTTCATCGTGGGGGCGTTGGCGATCTGCGCCATCCCGCCGTTCAACGGCTTTATCGGTGAGTTCCTGTTGTATTTCGGTTCCTTCGGGGCCGTCGCCGAGGGCGGTCCGCGCCTGGCGGGGCCGGCGGTGGTGGCCTTGGTGGCGCTGGCCTCGATTGGCGGGCTGGCGCTGGTGGCGTTCACCAAAATGGTGGGGATCGTGTTCCTGGGGGAACCGCGTAGCGCGCAGGCGGCCGGGGCCAAGGAACCAGGGATGGAGATGCTGGGAGCCATGTGGACTTTGGCCGGACTGTGCGTCGTGATAGGTTTGTCGGCGCCGTTGCTGCTGCCGGTCTTCGCCCAGGCGGGCGCCGACTTGGCGGGCATGCCGTTGGCGGACGTGGCCGGGCCGGTGGGCGCGGCGTATTCGGCGTTGGGCTCGGTGGTGCTGGCGAGCGCCGCCTTGCTGGTCCTGACCTTGGTTTTGGGCGTCTGGCGGCGACGCCTGCTGCGCGGCCGGACGGTGACCGAGCAGCCGACCTGGGGCTGTGGCTACGCCGCGGCGACGGCGCGGGTTCAATACACCGCCTCCTCGTTCTCGCAGCCGATCGTCGACCTCTTCCAGGGGGTGTTGGTCAGCCGTCTGCGCCGCGCCAAAGTCAAGGAGCTCTTCCCGACCACGGCCGGCTTCAAGTCCAACACCACCGACGTGAGCAACGAGTACCTCTACCGCCCCATCTTCATGTGGATCGACCGTTTCATCAACAAGATGCGCTGGGTGCAGTACGGCGTGGTGCAGCTCTATGTGCTCTACATCGCCCTGACTTTGATAATCCTTCTGCTCTGGAAACTGCGATGAAGCTCGTGGCGGAAATCCTCCAACCTCTTCTGGCCATAGTCCTGGCGCCGCTGCTGCTGGGGGTGATCAACCGGGTCAAGGCGTTTTTCGCCGGGCGCCATGGCCAACCGTTCGTCCAGCCTTATTATGACCTTTGGCGTTTGCTCCACAAGGGGGCGGTGTACAGCCGTTCGACCTCGTGGGTGTTCCGGCTCTCGCCGCCCGCCTGCCTGGCGGCGTTGCTGACGCTGACGCTGATCGTGCCGTTGGGCGGACGTTCGACGCTGCTGGGCTTCGAGGGCGACTTGGTGCTGGCGGCCTACCTGCTGGCTCTGGTGAGGTTTTTCCTGGTGGCCGCGGCGCTGGACACCGCTTCGAGTTTCGAGGGCATGGGCGCGAGCCGCGAGGCGTTCTTCTCGGCCTTGACGGAGCCGGCGCTCTTCGTGGCGTTGGCGGCGATGGCGCGGCTCTCCGGACGCTTGTCGCTCCCGGAGATGTTCGCGGCGGTGACGCCGGGGAACTGGGCGACGCACGGGGCGGCGTTGCTGCTGGTGGCGGCGACCTTGGCGATCGTGTTGCTGGCGGAGAACTCCCGCATCCCGGTCGACGACCCCAACACCCATCTGGAGCTAACCATGATCCATGAGGTGATGGTCCTGGACAACAGCGGCCCGGACTTCGCCTTTATCCAATACGGTTCGGCGTTGAAGCTATGGCTGCTCTCCGCGGTGCTGGTGGGGGCGGCGCTGCCGACCGGCGGGTTGTCGACGCCGCTGGCGATGGCGGCGGCGGTCGGCGGGGTTTTCCTCGTGGCGGTCTGTGTCGGAACGGTCGAGTCGTGTATGGCGCGGCTGCGGATGACGCATGTGCCCTTGCTTTTGTTCACCGCGGTGGCCCTGGCGGTGTTGGCCCTGGTTTTCTCACTGAGAGGTTGAACATGTGGATTGACGTGATCATGGTGGCGCTGGTGTTGACGAACATGGTGGCCCTTGGGTCGAGCCGACTCCGGGCCTGTATCCGCGTCGTGGCCATCCAGGGGGTGGCGGTGGGGTTGATGCCGCTCTTCATCCACAGCTTCGCTCCGCAGTTGCTGCTGTTCACGGCGTTATGCTTCATCCTCAAGGGCGTGGTCTTCCCCTGGATGCTGATGCGCACCTTGCGACAACTGGACGTCTGGCGCGAGGATTCGCCCTACGTCAGTTTCGGGCTGTCCTTGCTGATCGGCCCGATGGTCCTAGCCTTCGCCTGCTGGGTCAGCTCCCATCTGCGTTTGCCCTACGACATCCATTCGGCCACCTTGATCCCCGTGGCGTTGTTCACCCTTTTCGTCGGGCTCTTCCTCATCGTCAGCCGCAAGAAGGCGTTGACCCAGGTGCTGGGCTACCTGGTGTTGGAGAACGGCATCTGCGCCTTCGGCATCGCCATCGCCTATGAGCAGCCGTTGATCATCGAGCTGGGCATCCTGCTGGACATCTTCGTGGGCGTCTTCGTGATGGGCATCGCCATCTTCCACATCAGCAGGGAGTTCGACCATATCAACACCGACCAACTCAACACGTTGAGGAACTGACCATGCTCTGGACCCTGCTCTTAGTCCCCTTCCTCGCCGGGCTGATTTCCATCTTCGTCGGCTCCGACACGTTACGCCGTTCGTTGTTGGTGGGCGCGGCCTTATGCCACGCCGGGGTCATGGCCGCCAGTTGGCTGGTCCCCGTCCCGCCCATCATGGCCGGGTGGTTCGTCCTCGACCCGCTGGGACGGCTCTTCCTGAGCGTCGCCAGCGCCTTGTTCCTGACGGCCTCGGTCTACGCGGTCGGCTACCTCCGGTCGGAGACCCGCCGGCACGCAGGCGAGGAGGACGAGCCTCAGGAAAGCATCATCCCCAACGCCCCCGAGTCCATTTTCGTCGCCTGTTTGCTGATGTTCCTGACCACCATGACGGTGGTGATCACCTCGCAGAATTTCGGGCTGATCTGGATCGCCATGGAGGCCACCACGCTGGTCACGGCGCCGCTGATCTATTTCCACCGCAACCACCGTTCGCTCGAAGCCACCTGGAAGTATCTGCTGATTTGCTCGGTGGGCATCGCGGTGTCGCTGCTGGGCAACTTCTTCCTGGCCATCGCCGCCTCGAACTCGGCGGGCGAGGTGCTGCCACTGACCCGCGCCGCGCTGTTGGCGCACGGGCCGGAGCTCTGGCCCGTGTGGCTCAAAGCCGCCTTCATCTTCATCCTGGTGGGCTACGGCACCAAGATGGGCCTGGCGCCGATGCACACGTGGTTGCCCGACGCCCATTCCGAGGCGCCGTCGGTCGTCTCGGCGCTGCTCTCCGGGGCGTTGCTCAACTGCGCCTTCGTCGGCATCCTGCGCGTCTTCGAGGTCACCTCGGCCGCCGGACTGCTGGCCTTCTCGCAAGATTTGCTGCTGCTCTTCGGCCTGGTCTCGATGCTGTTCGCCGCCATCTTCATCATCGGCCAGACCGACTACAAGCGGATGTTGGCCTATTCCAGCGTCGAGCACATGGGGGTGCTGGCCCTGGGCGTGGGGCTCGGCGGCGCCGCCACCTTCGGCGCCATGCTGCACGCCGTGAACCATTCCTTCACCAAGGGCGCGCTGTTCATGGTGGCGGGCAATTTGCTGGCGGCCTACAAGACCAAGGCGGTCGGCGAGGTGCGCGGCGCGGTGCTGCTGCTGCCGGTGTCGGGGCTGCTCTGGGTGGCGGGCATCCTGGCGATCTCCGGCTTCCCGCCCTTCGGCACCTTCCTGAGCGAGTTCACCATTTTGAAAGCCAGCATCGACCAAGGCCGCTATTTCGTGTCTTTCGCCTACCTGGCGTTGCTGGCGCTGATCTTCATCGGCATCTCCGCCACCGCGTTCCGCATGGCGCAGGGACGGCCGTCCATCGCTGCGCCGGCGGAGCCGGACCGGACCATCTCCTTCCTCCCGCCCGCCATTTTGTTGACGCTGGTCCTGGCGCTGGGGCTCTACGTCCCCGCCTGGCTTAGCGACGCCCTGCACCAAGTGGCCCAACTGCTCGGAGGCGCATGATGGACGTGGAACTGCTGACCATCTACAACGGCTGGGCCGCCGACCTCGCGGAGCTACCCCGGCTTTCCATCGACGATTTCCGGTCCGCCATCATCAACCGGGTCGCCCGGGGCGGACGCCTGGCGGCGCTCTTCGGCTTGCCCCGCGACGGCAAGCTCGACTTGGTGGCGGTGCTGGCTTTCGACCGCGACGGCATGCTGGAGCTGGCCTCCGCCCCGGTCGGCTCCAGCTACGAGTCCCTGACCCCGGAATGCCCGCAGGCTCACCTGTTCGAACGCGAGATCGCCGAACAATACGGCGTCGTGCCGCTCAACCACCCTTGGCTCAAGCCCGTCCGCTTCCACCATTCCTCCACCGCGGCCGACGCCTGGGGACGCGCCCCCGACGCGGCCATCGTCCCGGGCGTCACCGACTTCTTCCGCGTCGAGAGCCACGAAATCCATGAGGTGGCCGTCGGCCCGGTGCACGCCGGGATCATCGAGCCAGGCCATTTCCGCTTCCAGTGCAACGGCGAGAACGTGCTGCATCTGGAGATCGCGCTTGGCTACCAGCACCGCGGCGTCGAGACGCGGCTCACGGCCGGCCCCGACGCCCGCTCCATCCATTATGTCGAGACCGCCGCCGGCGACACCACCATCGGCCACAGCCTGGCCTACTGCCATGTGGCGGAGGCTTTGGGCCGCTGCTCCGTCCCCGCCCGCGCCCAAACCCTCCGCGGCGTCGCGTTGGAGCTGGAGCGGCTCGCCAACCACACCGGCGACCTCGGCGCCATGGGCGGCGACGTCGGCTACCTTCCCACCTCCTCTTTCTGCGGCCGGCTCCGCGGCGACTTCCTCAACATGACCGCCGTCCTTTGCGGCAACCGTTTCGGCCGCGGCTTCAACCGCCCCGGCGGCGTCGGCTTCGACCTGGAACCGCGGCACGCCGACGACCTGCGCCGACGTCTCGCCGCCACCTTCAAGGATGTCAAGAACGCCGTCGGCTGCCTCTGGAGCACCCCCTCGGTGCTGGGGCGTTTCGACGGTTTCGGCGTCTTGAGCCAAGAGATGGCCATCGACCTTGGCGTCGTGGGGCCCGCGGCCCGCGCCTCCGGGTTGGAGCGTGACAGCCGCTACAATTTCGCCAACGGCATTTTCCAATTCAAGCAGATCCCGATGGCCACCTGGGGTAGCGGCGACATCTTCGCCCGGGGCTACGTGCGCTGGCTGGAAATCCAACATTCCACCAACTTCGTCGACAACCTGCTCGACTCGCTCCCGGAGGGGCCGGTCAAGGCGATCAAACCCCTGCAACCCGCCCCGAACAAGATCGCGGTGGCGCTCACCGAGGGCTGGCGCGGCGAGATCTGCCACGTCGCCGTGACCGGGGAGGACGGGCGTTTCCTGCGCTACAAGATCGTCGACCCCTCCTTCTTCAACTGGATGGCGCTGGCGGTGGCGATGCGCGGCCAGCAGGTCTCGGATTTCCCGCTCTGCAACAAGAGCTTCAACCTTTCTTATTGTGGGCACGACCTATGATCAAAGCGTTGTTGTCGCGGTTGAAACAAGGTTACCGCACCTATCCGTTCCCGGCGAAGGAGCCGGTCATGCCGGAGCGCTTCCAAGGCCGTCCCGCGCTGCGTCCGGGGAACTGCTCGCGCTGCGGCGAGTGCGTCAAAGTTTGCCCCACCGCCGCCGTGACGCTCCCCGAGGGCCGGCTCACGCTGGATCTGGGCAAATGCCTTTTCTGCGGCGAATGCGCCAAGGCCTGCCCCGCCGGGGCCATCGCGTTCTCCAACGACTACCGTCTCTCCGCCAACCGCCGCGCCGACCTGGAGCTCACGGGGCGCGAGACCACACTGGCGGAGGCGCTCGGCAAAGAGTCCCGCCGGATTTTCGGCCGTTCCCTCAAGCTCCGCCAAGTGAGCGCCGGAGGTTGCAACGCCTGCGAGGCCGACACCAACGTGCTGACCACCTTGACCTACGACCTCGCCCGTTTCGGGATTCAGTTCGTGGCGTCGCCGCGGCACGCCGACGGCATTTTGGTCACCGGCCCGGTCACCGCCAACATGCGCGCGGCGGTCGAGGAGACCCACGCCGCCGTGCCGACCCCAAAGTTCGTGATCGCCGTGGGCGCCTGCGCCATCTCCGGCGGCCCCTACGCCGGACATGTCGAGAGCGCCGACGGCGTCGACAAGCTCCTGCCGGTCGACCTCTACGTCCCCGGCTGCCCGCCCCATCCCTACACCATCCTGGACGCGTTGGTCACCTTCCTGGGCCGCCGCGGCTGAGCCGGACGATCCGCCTTTCCCTTCGGCGTTGGATTATCGCGGCTCCAGAGGCTATATTTCCTCTTTTGGAACTGTCAGGAGAAAGCCGACCATGAGTTTATACGAGGAATTGAGGGGACGGGGGTTCATCGAGCAAGAGACCAGCCCGGAGATCAAGAAAGCCATCGACAAGGGCTCCGTCACGCTCTACGTCGGTTTCGACCCCACCGCCAGCAGCTTGCACCTGGGACATTTGCTGCCGATCGTCGGCATGGCGCGGTTCCAGAAACTGGGGCACAAAGTCATCGCGTTGGTGGGCGGGGCCACGGGGATGATCGGCGACCCCAGCGGCAAGTCCACCGAGCGCACGCTGCTCACGCTGGAGCTCATCGACGAGAACAAACGCAAAGTCAAGGAACAACTCTCCCGCTTCCTCGCCTTCGACGGCCCCAACGCCGCCATCATGGTCGACAACTTCGACTGGATCGGCAAGATGTCCTTCATCGACTGGCTCCGCGACGTGGGCAAGCACTTCTCGCTCAACTACATGACCGCCAAGACCTCGGTCAAGAAGCGCATGGAGTCCGAGCAGGGCATATCCTACACCGAGTTCAGCTACATGACCTTGCAGGCCTACGACTTCCTGCACCTCCGCGACGCCCACGGCTGCACCTTGCAGTGCGGCGGCTCCGACCAATGGGGCAACATCACCGCCGGGATCGACCTGGTGCGCAAGCTCCGCGGCGAGGAGGTCTTCGGGCTGACGTTCCCGCTGATCACCACCAGCTCCGGGGAGAAGTTCGGCAAGAGCGCCGGCAACGCCGTGTGGCTCGACGCCAAGCTCACCAGCCCCTACGCCTTCTACCAGTTCTGGCTCCAGACCGCCGACCAGGACGTCGAGCGCTATTTGAAGCTCTTCAGCTTCTTCGACTTGGATCAGATCGCCGCGGTCGTCGCCGCCCATGCCCAATGCCCCGAGAAGCGCGAGGGGCAAAAGGCTCTCGCCCGCGAGCTCACCTCCATCGTCCACGGCCCGGCCGGGCTGGCGGCGGCGGAGAAAGCCACCGCCGCCCTCTTCGGCGCGGCGATCGAGGGCTTCACCGACGCCGAGCTGGCGGCCGTCTTCGCCGACGTGCCGTCGAGCGAGCTGCCCTTCGCCGCGTTGGACGGCAAACCGCTGGTCGACTTGCTGGCCGAGGCCGGAGTTTTCGCCTCCAAAGGCGAGGCGAGGCGCCTGATCGCCGGCGGCGGGGTGAGCGTCAACAACCGCCGCGTCGAAACCGCTGACCACGTGGCCTCGCGCCAGGACTTGGCCTCCGAATCGATGATGGTCGTGCGCAAAGGCAAGAAGAACTACCACCTTATCAAGTTCAAGTAAAGCGCAGCCAGGCAAGTTGAAAATACGGCTTCATCTGAATTTAGCAAAGCGGATGTGACGAACCCCAGGGAATGAAAAAACCCGGAGCGCGGGGCCAGTTCTGAATCGAAGGGGTTTAAAAAACCCCGATGGCGCGCGAGTTATTGAGGAGGAGGGCAAGTAGTTCTAACTCGCGCGCCACGGGGAAAATCAAAGCCGGCTCATCGTTCCACCGGTCTATGTCTCCTTCATCCTACCCTCTACGATATAGGTTTAGCAGCGCCTTCCACGCATAACAACGGCGAAACAACCGGAACCGGAAAAAAAACGCGGAAAAAATTCGCCTCCCCCCTTTTCGAGGCTACTATATTGTCTCGCCAAAAACAACGGGAGCATCATCATGCCATGCACGCTTGGAATTGACATCGGAACCTCGAAAGTGGCCGCCGTGGCCCGGGACCTCGAAGGCGGGGCGACCTTGGCGTCCGCCTCCTTCTCCAGCGCCGCCGACCTCGACGCCGGAGCGGGACGTGGCGAACAGGACGTCGGCGTCATCCTCGCCGTCGTCGCCCAGGCCGTCAAGGCGCTCGACCCTGGCCTGCGGCGGGAAGTCCGCGGCGTCGGCGTGACCGGCCAGATGCACGGCGTCATGCTCTGGGGCGCGGACGGGCGCTCGCCGCTATACACCTGGAAGGACAAACGCGGTTCGTCCGACGGCTCCCTGGCCGCTTTCGCCGCCAAAGTCCCCGGACACAAACTACGAGACGGTTTCGGGTCGGCCACGTTGGCCTGGCTGGCCGCCAACGACGGCCTCGCAGGCTGGGAGCATGCCGCCACCATCCACGACTATTTGGTCTATCGGCTCACCGGCGCCGAGGCTCCGGTCACCGACCCGTCCGACGCCGCCAGCTGGGGGCTTTTCGACCTGTTCGCCTCGCGCTGGGATCTGGACGCCGCCGCCAAGCTGGGGATACCGCGGCGCTTCTTCCCGAAAGTGGTCAAGCCAGGCTCGATGGCCGGACGGCTGGCGGACGCCGCCGCCGCCGAGCTGGGGCTGACGGCGGGCGTCGCCGTCATGGCCGCCACGGGCGACAACCAAGCTTCGGTGTTCTCGACCGCCGGCAACTGGCGCGAGGAGCTTTATTTCACCCTCGGCACCGGGGGACAACTCTCGGCGGTGGTCCCGGCCGAGCAGGTCCGCGACGGCGTCTGGCCCGACACGGTCGAGCTGCGCCCCTATTTCGACGACGCCTTCCTGGCGGTGGCGGCGCCGCTCTGCGGCGGTCAGGCGTTCGCCTGGCTAGTCGACAGCGTCGCCGGCTTCCTGTCCGACCTGGATTTGCCGCCCGTGCCGCGGGTGGAGCTGTTCCAGCGGCTCGACGCCTTGGCGATGGCTTCGTCCCGCGCCTCAGGCCTCCGCGTCAAGCCCAACTTCCTGGGCGAGCGCCACGCCCCCGGCCTCCGCGGCGGCGTGGAGGGCATCGGCCTGGACAACTTCAAGCTGGGCGACTTGGCGGCGGAGCTAGCTTTGGGAATCGTGACCAACGCCAAAAACATGATGCCCGACACCGTCCGCCAGGGCAAGAAACAAGTGGTTTGCAGCGGCAACGCCATCCGCAGGTTGCGGATCGTCCAGGACTCCATCTCCCGGGTTTTCGGCCTGCCGCTGCTCATCAAAGAAGCCAAGGAGGAGGCCGCCGAGGGCGCCGCCAAACTCGCCGCCCGCTGACGGGGTTCTACAACTCCGAACTAAGCCATTCTGGCAAGGCCATGATTTTCACGCCAAGCTTCCGGGCTTTCTGGAGCTTGGAGCTGGAGCCCTCGACATCGTCCGCGACCAGCAGCGCCAAATCCTTGGTCACGGCGTCGACCGCCTGGTAGCCCCGCGCGGCGGCCATGTCCTCGTAGAAGGAGCGCTTCTCGGGCATCTTGCCGGTGAAGCAGACGCTCGGCTTGAGCGCCGCCACCGGGTTCGAGCCTTTGGTGGAGACCACCTTGAGGCGAGTCAAGAGCTGGTCGAGCTCCGCCGCCTGCGCCCGCAGCTCCGAAGACAAAGACTCGGCGCGCTCCGGGCCGACGCCGTCGATGGTGGCGAGCTCGGCCGCGGAAAGCCCCCGCAGTTCCTCCAGTGAGTGTTTCTCCAAAATCCTCTTGGCGACGGTCTTGCCGACGGCGTAGATGTTGAGGGCGCTGAGCACCTGGAAATCGGTGGTGTTCCGCGCCGCCTGGATCTCGTTGAAGAGGTTGGCGGCGGACTTGGCCTGAAAACCGTCGAGTCTCATGAGGTCCAGGAGCTTCAAGTCGAAGATGTCGGCGAGAGTCTTGACGCCGAGGTCCTTGACCATCTTCCGGACGTTGGGCTCGCCGAGCCGCTCGATGCCAATGCTGCGGACGGCGGCGAGGAGCCTGGCGAGACGGGTCTCGGGGCAATCGGGGTTGGGGCAGCAGAGCTCGGGGCCGACGCGTCCCAGGGCGGAGCCGCAACTCGGGCAGGCGTCGATCAAACAGGGGTGGCGTTCCGCGCCGGGCTCGGAGGCCAGGACGTAGGGGATGACGTCGCCGGCGCGCTCGACGGTGATGGTGTCGCCGATCTGGATGCCCTTGTCGACGATGTTCTGGGCGTTGTGCAAGGTGGCCTGCTTGACGGTGACCCCGCCGATCTCGACCGGGTCGAACTTGGCGATGGGGGTCAGACAACTTTTGCCGAAGCTCCATTCCACGGCGAGCAAGGTGGTCTGGACGCGGAGGCCGGAGAACTTGAAGGCGAGCTGGCCGCGGGGATGGTGGGCGGTGTTGCCAAGGGACTCGGCGTATTGGGCGTCGGCCAGTTTGACCACCACGCCGTCCATGGGATAGGGTAGGGCCTCGATCTCGTCGAGGATGCCCTGCCAGCGCGCCGCGAAGTCCCGTAGCGCCACCTCGTAGGAGACCAAGTCGTAGTCGACCAGTGTCAGCCGCGCCCCCTGGCCGCGCATCTCGGAGATGTCCTTTAGGCCCATGATGCCGGCGACGGCGTTGCGGGAGTTCTTGTAGGGCTTGCCGTCCCTCTTTTTGATGTCGCGGAAGAGATTCTTGAAATCGTCGTCACGGATGACGATCTCGCCGCGGACGGGGCGGTCGACCTTGCCGCGGTGGCCGGTGGTCTCCAGGGTGATCAAGGGGAGTTTGGCGCTGATGTTCTCGCCCTCGGCGCCGTCGCCGCGGGAGGAGAGGACGGAGCCGTCGAAGTTGGCGCTGATGCCGTCATATTTGGGCTGGACGAGGAAGAGCTCATCGGGGCCGCGGGCATGTTTGTTGGCCCATTGCAAAGTCTCGGCTAGAGAGTAAGCTTTGTCGAGCGAGAGCATCGGTTTGGCGTGGACGACCTTGCCCTCCCCATAGACGGCGGGGGCGTTGACTTTGGTGAGCAACGGATGGCCGGGATGGATCGCCTCCAGGTCGCGGAGCAGCTTGTCGTAATCGGCGTCGCTGATGGCGGGTTCGCCCAATTCCCAATAGAGGCGGTTGTGTTTTTCGATCTCGGCGACGAGCTGGCGCTCAGGGCCGCCGAAGAGGCTGTCGGCGTCGTTCATGCCACGTCTCCTTGTGTTGTCTCGTCGCGCGGGACACGTAAAAAAGCGAAGGCGTTGTTTGTGGTGCTTGCCGCGAGGGCCGCCAACTCCACGCCGAGGACTTCGGCCACTTTTTGGCCGACCAGGGGCAAGTATTCCGGATGGTTGGGTTTGCCGCGATGGGGGATGGGGGCGAGGTAGGGGGAATCGGTCTCCAACAACAACTTGTCGACGGGGACCAAGGGCAGCAAGTCCCTGACATTGGACGCTTTGGGGAAGGTGGCGATACCGGTGACCCCGATGTAGGCGCCCAGGGAGAGGAACTCTTCCAGCCACCGCCGCGTCCCGGTGAAACAATGCACGACGAAAGAGCCGCCGGAGCGGGCGAAATCCTGGAGCGGGCCGAAGGCGTCCTGGTAGGCGGCGTCGGCGCCGTCACGGTCGCGGCAATGGATGACGGCGGGTTTGCCGCGCTCCAGGGCGAAAGCCAGGAATTGGGAGAAAACGGTTTTCTGCGCGCCGCGGTCGGAATGGTCATAGAAGTAATCCAGCCCGATCTCGCCCACCGCCGCCATTTTGGGGTCGGCCGCCAGGGCGGCGAAAGGGTTGAGGTCGCCGTCGAACTTGTCGGCCTCGTGGGGGTGGACGCCGGCGGCGAACCAGGCCGAGGGGGCTTGACGGGCGAAGTCGCGGGCCTGGAGGGAGGCGGGCAAGTCGGCGGGGATGGCAAGGAAATGGGCGACGCCGACGGCCTGGGCGCGCCGGACGGTTTGCTCTGGGGACTCGGAGGCGTCCCAATGGAAGTGGGTCTCGAACCATCTCATTTAACGCTGTGACCTCGCTGGGGGTTAACACATGTCCAGTCGGCGGACCGACACAATATATCCATGTAAGGCGCAAATGCTTCGGCGCAATCTAAAAATCGCGGTATTTTTACGTTTCGAATGGAATTCAGAGTCTTGCCGTTGTATAATGCCACACAATATGCTTGTGTGTCGTCAACCTAAATGAAGGGAGCGCGTTGTTATGCCAGATTTCTTGTCGCCGTTGAAGGAAGAGATTTCCAGGATCGCCAGGAAAGAGATCAAGGACGCCGAGGCGTCGTTGAAAGGTGGCGTCTCCGGGCTCCGCAAAGCTCTGGCCGAGCAGAAGGCTCGCATCGCCCAGCTCGAGCGGATTGTGCATAAATTCGTCAAGACCATCCCCGTGCCGGAGAAAGAAGAGCTCAGGCCCGAAAAGGTGGAACGCGCCCGTTTCTCCCCCGAAAGCATCCGCAATCTGCGCGAGAAGCTCGGCCTGAGCCGCCAGCAGATGGCGGGGCTGCTCGCCGCCAGCAACAATTCCGTGTTCCTCTGGGAAAGCGGCAAAGCGGCGCCGCAGGCGAAATCGAAAGCCAAGCTGTTGGAATTGCGTCACGCCGGGCTGCGGGAAATCCGCAAACGCCTCGAAGAGCTGAACTTGGCCAAACCCAGGAAGCGCAAAGCCAGGGCCAAGAAGGTCGAGGCGGTGGTCGTGCCCCCCGCGCCCGTCGAGGTCAAGCCGGTCGCGGCGCCCGTCGAGGTGATCAAGCCGGTCGCGGCCCCCAAGGCGGCGAGCAAGCCCAAGGCGAAGAAAGCCGCCCCCGTCGCGGCCAAGGCCGATGTCAAGGCCGATGTCAAAGCCGATGTCAAGGCCGATGTCAAGGCTGAAGCCGCGCCCAAGCAGCGCAAGCCCAGGGCCAAGAAGGCCGCGCCCGTCCAAGAGCCCGGCAACAACAACGGTGGCGCCGCCAAGGCGTAAGCTAACCCGTCCCCCGTTCCGGGACGGCCATTTTAAGAGGTGGAGAGTATGGTCAAGAAACTGTTCATCTTATTGGTCGTCCTGGTCGGCGGGGTGATCGCCTGGGTTCCGTGGTGGTCGAGCAAGCTCGCCGAGAAGGCTCTGGAAAACCCCCGGAAGGCCAGCTCGCCGGAAATCCTGCAGAAAGCGATCGAGATCAAGAACACCATCTATCTTTACGCCCAGGCGGGCGCGCTGGCGGAGCAGGGCGTGATCCTCTTTCCCGAGGCGAAGAACTACGACTATTTCCTGAACACCGCCGCCTTTTGCGCCAGGAAAGACTCCAAGCCGGAGGCGGCCATTTTCTGGTATAAGATGTTCATCGAGACCTTCCCCAAGCACAGATGGACCGACCAGGCCAAAAGCAACTTGAAAAAACTGGAGGAACTCTACGGCGACGGCAAATCGAAATAACGCCGCCGGGGAATGATCATGAGCTATCTGGACAGCACGTTCGAGAAACTGGTGAAAGGCGAGCCGCTCAGCTTCGCCGAGGCCAACGGGGTTATCGGCGAGGTGATGGAGGGCAACCTCTCGGAGATCAAGTTCGGCGCCTGGCTGACCGCCTTGCGCATCAAGGGCGAGACCGCCGAGGAGATCGCCGGCTGCGCCGCCGCCATGGCCGCCAAAGCCACGTTGGTCGAATGCCATGACCCCGCCGCGGTGGACATCGTCGGCACCGGCGGCGACTGCGCCCAAACCGTCAACGTCTCCACCTCGGCGGCCATCACCGCCGCCGCCGCGGGGCTGACCATCGCCAAACACGGCAACCGGGCGGTGTCCAGCAAGTCCGGCGCCGCCGACGTGCTCGGCGCCCTCGGCGTGAACATCCAGATCACCCCCCGGCAAATGTCCCAATGCCTCCGCGAGCTGGGCATCGCGTTCCTGTTCGCCCCGTCCTTGCACCCCGCCATGCGCCACGCCGTGCCGGTGCGCAAGGAGCTCAAGACCCGGACGGTCTTCAACATCCTCGGCCCCCTGTGCAACCCGGCCAAGGTCAAACGCCTGGTCCTGGGCGTCTACGAGCCCCGGCTCTGCCGACTCATGGCCGAGGCCGCCGCCCGCATGGGCGCGGAACGTCTGATGGTAGTCCACGGCGCCGGCGGCCTCGACGAGATCAGCACCCTCGGCCCGACGCTGGTCTGCGAGCTCAAGGACGGCCGGATCAGCGAATACCAGTTCGACCCGTCCAGTCTGGGCGTCAAGACCATCACGTTGGACGAGATCCGCGGCGGCGACGCCGCGGCCAACGCCGCGACCATGCGCCGCCTCTTCGCCGGCGAGACCGGCCCGGTGCGGGACGTCGTGGCCGTGAACGCCGCCGCCGCCCTCCTGGTCGGCGACAAAGCCGGGAACTGGCCCGACGCCCTCGCCCTCGCCTCGGAGACCATCGCCAGCGGCGCCGCCATGCGCAAACTCCAAGAGTTGGTGGACTTCACCAGCCGTTGCGGAGCCTCAGCCTAGGAATCCGCCCCCCCGATGGTGTCAGCGCACATAATCGACTTGAAATACAGTTTCCGCTACCACTCGCCTCCGGGCAGGTACCATGCGCCGCGGGTGATCACCCCCTTGACCGAGGAGCTGGAGATCATGGTCTCCGGCAAGGCGGAGTTCATCCTGAACGGGAAACCGCAACCGGTGGGGCCGGGCAGCGTCGTGTGGTATTACGCCGGGGAGGTGGTCGAGGTGACCGCCGACGCCGAGGACCCCTACAACACCATCGTCTTCTCCTTCTCCACCACCGGCGCGGAGCCGAGGTTGCGCCGCCCGGCCCACAGCGTCTGGCTCGACACCCGCGATTGCGCCCGTTTCTGCTTCGAGGCCATGGACTACTTCAACCTGGGGGCGGTGGACAAGCGCTATTACGCGTCCTGCCTCTACTCCCGTTTCGTCTGGGAGAGCTGCGCCGCGGAGCGCACCCCCCCAAAAGGCAAGCTCGACGAGCGCTTGGAGCGGGCGATCGCCCACATCGACGCCCATTTCGACGGCGACCTGGCCATCGCCGACATCGCCAAGGCCGCCGGGCTCAGCGAACCGCATTTGCACCTGCTCTTCCGCTCGGCGTTGGGGACCTCGCCCATCCAGATGGTGATCCGCCGCCGCCTCAACCGGGCGTTGGAGCTGCTCTCCTCCACGTCGCTGCCGGTCAAGGAGGTATGTTTCGAGGCGGGCTTCTCGGACTTGAACAATTTCTGCAAGTATTTCAAGGCGCACACCGGCTTGACGCCGTCCCGATACCGCGGCAAAACCGAGCCGCGCCCAGCGACACGGCATTGAAAAACCGGCCGCCGGATGTATCTGTAAACAAGCCGTTTCCGAGGCGCGACAACAGCACGACAGACAGGTAAGTTCATGATGCGACACAGGATCGAGATATCCCCGCTGCCCAAGTGGCGCGACCCGCGGGGGGAGGCCGTGAAGAAACAGATCGAGACGCTCTTCAAATTCCAGGTCGGACAAGTGGTCTCAAGGGACGTTTACACGGTGTCGGCGGACATCGACGCGGCCGAGGCCGCCCATGTCGCAGCGGAGCTCGCCAACCCCGTCATCCAAGCGGGTAAAGTCGGCGAGACGCCCTTCCAGCGCGACTGGACCATCGTCGTGGGCTTCCGCCCCGGCGTCACCGACAACGTCGGCCACACCGCCCGCGTCGCCATCGGCGACATCCTCGGCCGCCGCCTCCGCTCCGACGAACAAATCTTCAGCTCCGTCGAGTACCTCCTCCGCGCCGAGGGCCTGCGGCAGGACGACCTGGAGCGGATCGCCTGGGGCCTCTTGGCCAACAAACTCATCCAGACCGCCACCGTCCTCGACGGCTCCGAGCCCATCCCCCTGAATCTGCCCCTGGTCGACGCCGTCGGCGGTGGCAACGTCCGCGAGATCGACCTGGAGGTCTCCGACGCCGAGCTCACGCGCCTCAGCTCCGAGGGCGTCCTCGCCCTCACCTTGGACGAGATGAAAGTGATCCAGGCCTACTTCCGCGCCGCCAAGCGCAAGCCCACCGACGTCGAACTCGAGGCCGTCGCCCAGAGCTGGTCGGAGCACTGCAAGCACAAAATCTTCGACGCCGAGATCGACTACGAGGACGAGAACGGCAAGCACGAGAAGATCGTCTCCTGCTTCAAGACCTTCATCAAGAACAGCACCGAGAAGATCGGCAAGGACATCGACTGGCTGGTCTCGGTCTTCCACGACGGCTCCGGCGTGGTCGCCTTCGACGACCACATCGACGTGGCCTACAAAGTCGAGACCCACAACAGCCCCTCCGCCCTCGACCCCTACGGCGGCGCCATGACCGGCATCGTCGGGGTCAACCGCGACCCCATGAGCACCGGCCAGGGCGCGGAGCTCTTGATCAACGTCTGGGGCTACTGCCTCGGCTCGCCCTTCACCCCCGACGCCCAAGTCCCGCAGGGCCTGCTGCGTCCCCGCCGCCTCCGCGACGGCGTCCACAAGGGCGTCATCGACGGCGGCAACCAGAGCGGCATCCCCTACGGCCTCGGCTGGGAGTTCTTCGACGACCGCTACCTCGGCAAGCCCCTGGTCTTCTGCGGCACCGTCGGGACGCTCCCCAAGGAGATCAACGGCGTCCCCGGCGCCAGCAAGAGCATCAAGCCCGGCGACCTGATCGTCATGGCTGGCGGCCGCATCGGCAAGGACGGCATCCACGGCGCCACCTTCTCCAGCGAGGAGCTCCACCAAGGCAGCCCCGTCCAAGCCGTGCAGATCGGCGACCCCATCACCCAGAAGATGCTCGGCGACTTCATCTACGAGGCGCGCGACCGCGGCCTCTACCGCTTCACCCAGGACAACGGCGCGGGCGGGCTCTCCTCGTCGGTCGGCGAGATGGCCGGCATCTGTGGCGGCTGCGACATGGACTTGGCCCTGGCCCCGCTGAAATACGCCGGGCTCGACCCCTGGGAGATCCTCGTCTCCGAGGCCCAGGAGCGCATCTCCTACGCCGTGCCGCCCGAGCATATCGATGAGTTCAAGGCCCTCGCCGCCAAGCGCGACGTCGAAGTCACCGTCCTGGGCACGTTCACCGACACCGGCAAGTTCCACATGCTCTACAACGGCAAGACCGTCGCCTGCGTGGACATGGACTTCCTCGACCACGGTCTGCCCCGCATGAAGCTCAAGGCCAAATGGACGCCGCCCCATTGGGACGAGCCGAAGGTCTCCAGCCGCGGCCTGGCCACCGACGTCGTGGCGATGCTCGGCCGGCTGAACGTCTGCTCCGACGAGTTCAAAGCCCGGCAGTACGACCACGAGGTAAAAGGCCTGAGCGTGGTCAAGCCCTTCGGCGGCGTGGCCCGCGACGTGGCCGCCGACGCCACCGTGTACATGGCCGAGCCGCTGGGCAAACGCGGTATCGTCCTGGCCGCCGCCGTGCTGCCGCGCTACAGCGACATCGACACCTACCACATGATGGCCGCCACCATCGACCTGGCCGTCCGCCGCGCCATCGCCGCCGGGGCCGGGCTCGACCGCCTCGCCGGGTTGGACAACTTCTGCTGGCCCGATCCGGTCCAGAGCGAGAAGACCCCCGACGGCGAGTACAAGTTGGCGCAGCTGGTCCGCGCCAACCAGGCCCTCTACGACTACACCATCGCCTTCAAGACCCCGCTGGTCTCCGGCAAGGACAGCATGAAGAACGACTGCGTCAAAGGCGGCCGCAAGATCTCCATCCCCCCGACGGTGCTCTTCAGCGTGTTGGGCCAGATCGCGGACGTGTCCAAGGCGGTGACCTTCCACGCCAAGGCCGTCGGCGACCTGGTCTACGTGTTGGGCGAGACCAAGCCGGAGCTCGGCGGCAGCGAGTTTTACGCCATGCTGGGGGCGGTGGGCAACCGCGTCCCGCGGGTCGACGCCGCGGCGGCTCTGGAGCTCTACCGCAAGGTGGTCACGCTGGCCGACGCCGGGTTGGCTCGCTCGCTGCACGCCCCGGGGATCGGCGGGCTGGCGGTCTCCTTCGCCAAGACCGCGTTGGGCGGCAGGCTAGGGCTCGACCTCGACTTGGCGAAAATCCCGGCGGCCGCTGGCATGTCCGCCCATGAGATCCTGTTCTCGGAGTCGGCCTCGCGGCTAGTGCTGACCGTCGCCCCGCGGGACGCCGCCGCCGTCGAACTGGCCCTGGCGGGTCACGCTTTCGCTAAAGTCGGCGTGGTCACGGCCAATCCGGCCTTGAAAATCGCGGGCGAACAGATTAACCTTAGTGAGATGTTGAACAGCTACAAAGCCACCCTCGACGGGGTTTGACCCCGGCGAGGGCAGAGAGGGACTCGAGCACATGGACAGGGCGTCAATCATCCAACGGCTGGGTAGCATCCAGAACCTGCCGACCTTGCCCAGGGTGGTTTACGAGCTGGACCGGATCGTCCGCGACCCCAACAGCAGCTCGGCGGACGTCTCCAAGCTGATCCAGGACGACCCCTCGATGATGTCGCGTATACTCAAAGTGGTGAACTCGTCGTTCTACGGCTTCCCGCGGGCGATCGACAACATCCACCAGGCGGTGGTGTTGTTGGGGATGGAGTCGGTGAAGAACTTGGCCTTGACCACGGCGGTGTTCTCCACCTTCCGCAAGCGCGGCAGCGACGGCCTCAACCGCAACGAGTTCTGGCGGCATTCGATCTCGGTGGGCATCGGCACGCGCATCCTCTACGAGATGATCGAGCCCAAGCTCAGTTTCCGCGAGACCCGCGAGTCCCTGCATCTCTGCGGCTTGGTGCACGACATCGGCAAGATCGTGTTCGAGCAGTTCTTCCACAACGAGTTCACCGACGCCATCAACTACGCCGCCGAGCAAAGCATCCCCCTCTACCAAGGCGAACGCGCCATCATCGGCATCGACCACGCCGAGGTCGGCGCCTGGATGGCCAGAAAATGGAACCTCCCCGCCAAGATCGAGGCGGTCGCCCATTGGCACCATTCCCCCGACAGCGCCCCGCCCGAGTTCCGCCCCCTGGCGCACATCTGCCACATCGCCAACTACATCTGCAACCAGGAGAAGCTCGGCTTCAGCGGCACCCTCGTGCCCGCCTTCGAGCAATCCTTCTTCCTCAGCGAGAAGGGCGTCACCATCGAGGCCATCCTCGACACCGTCAGCCACATCCGCGCCGAGGCCTCCGAGTCCGAAGTCCTCCTCGCTCTTGCTTCTTAGTTCGGAGTTCTCCGAAAGTTCGGAGTTCGGAGTTCGGAGTTGGAAAGGCAGGAAGAAAGTTCGGAGTTCGCTTGTGCCTTGAAACTCCTCGGGATAGTTGTGTTCGTTCGTAGCTGGATCAACTTCGACCCCCGGCCATGAAACTCGCCTGGATGGCTGTACGCCTTCAGGCTCTTCCTGCCTTTCCAACTCCGAACTCCGAACTCCGAACTCCGAACTAGGCTATGCCTTCCTCCATTTGTCGTCGATGCGGCTGACGGCCCAGTAAGCCTCGGCCATGTAGATGGCGTCTACCATGACGCAGCGGGCCATGGCCTCGATGACCGGGTAGATGCGGGGCAGCAGCGAGGGGTCGCGGCGGGTGATGGGGCGCAAGACGGTGTTGGTCATGCTCTCCATGTTGACGGTGTCCTGAGGGACGGAGACGGTGGGGGTGGCCTTGATGGCGCAACGGACGCGGATCTCCTCGCCGTTGGTGATGCCACCTAAAACGCCGCCGGCGTTGTTGGTCTTGAAGCGGACGCGGCCGGTGGCCGGGTCGACGAAGGCGGCGTCATTGGACTCGGAGCCGAGCATGCTGGCATGGCCGAAACCGGCGCCGAACTCGATGCCCTTGACCGCCCCGATGGAACAGATGCCGTGCGCGAGCAACGCGGTGATCTTGTCGAAGACCGGCTCGCCCAGCCCGGCGGGGGCGTTGTTGACCAGCAACTCGACGACGCCCGCGGCGGTGTCGCCCTCGTCCTTGACGCGGAGGACGTCTTGGATCATCTGGTCGGCGACGGCGAGGTCGGGGCAATTGATGTCGTTCTTGCGGTAGTTGGCCTTGGCCTCCTCGTAGGTGAGGGGCTTGGCCTTGATGCCGTGGGACTCGATGGTGTAGGCGAGGACGTCCACGCCCATGCGGTCGAGGATGGCCTTGGCGACGGCGCCGCCGGCGACGCGGCTGGCGGTCTCGCGGCCGCTGGCGCGCCCGGCCCCGACCCAGTCGGCATGCTGGCCGTATTTCTTGTAGAAACTGTATTCGGCATGGCCGGGGCGGACCTCGTCCTTGTAGGCGCGGTATTGCTGGATGTGCTCATCCTGGATGTCGACGTTGGGGATGATCATGCCCACAGGCGCGCCGGTGGTCAGGTCGTCCTCCATGACGCCAGAGAAAATGTAGACGTGGTCGATCTCCTTGCGGGGGGAGTCCAGCGGCGTCTGACCGGGCCGGCGCTTGTCCAGCTCCGACTGCACCATGGCGGCAGTCAGCTTGAGCCCCGGCGGCACGCCGTCGACGATGGTCATCAGCCCCCCGTAGAGCTCCTTGGGCAGCGCCGGATCTTTCCTGAATCCGCCCCCGTACGACTCGCCACATGTGGTTATCCGAAACATCCTGCCAAAACTGTTTCCAAACATCTCGCGCGCTCCCTTCTGAGTTGCTCCTATAATTGTACCTGTTAACATAGTTTGGAAACGATAGATTTCAAATAGTTAAACGCAGTTTTTCATTGTTAAATCCTTTGGGGCGCAAATTTCCGTGAAGCGGGCATGTTATTTTCACTGGGTGGGTTTATATTGCACGGAATGTCTGGAGGATAGAAACGTGTCCCTGCCCGTGAGACTCAGGATGCCGGCGTTGTTGCTGGCGGCGATGGTGGCGCTAGGCGGCTGCCAGTCGCAGATGCACGAAAGCCGCAAGGCCCTCAAGGAGCGCGGCATCAGCGTGGACGCCATGACGTTGGCCAAAGCCATCGACCGGCGCGACGCCAAGCTGGTGGAGGCCTTGCTCGCGGCTGGCTTGTCGCCCAACGCCCAGGAAGGCGGCCTGGGGGTCTTCAGCATGACCCAGAGCCTCACCGCGACCCGGAAATACCATCGCCTCCCCTTGCTCCGCGCGATCAACGCCGAGGATCCGGAGATCGCCCGCTTGCTGATCGAGCACGGAGCCAAACTCAACATCCACGACAGCGACGGCGTTTCGGCTCTCGGCCGCGCCATCATCACCGGCCAGACCGGCACCGCCCTGCTGATCGTCACTAAATGCAACCAACACTGGCTTGACCGCCGCGACCGCGAGGGCGACACCGCCCTGGCCACCGCCGTCCTCATGCGTCAGGAAAGCGTCGTCAGGGCGCTGCTCGCCAGGGGCGCGCAATTCAACACCCAGAACGTCCGGGGCGAGACCCCCCTGGCCCTGGCCATCCGCGAGGGGCTGATGCCCTTGGCGGAGGAGTTGTTGCGCCGCGGCGCGGACGTCAACTGCCGCGGCGTCTTGGGCGACACGGCGCTGTCGCTGGCCGCCGAGTCTGGCGACACTTGGTTGATAGGCCTGTTGCTGGCCAGGGGCGCCGACCCCAACGTCAAGACCAACCGCGGCGACAACGCCTTGGCTGTCGCCCTCAAGGCAAAAAAGCGCGAGGCCGCCGAGATGCTCCTCGCCTGCCCCGGCGTCGACCTGAAGGCCCGGGACGGCTACGACGCCGACCTGGCGGAGACCGCCGAGCGCAGCGGCTTCTCCGACTTGGCCACGGCCATCTGCGCCAAAACCCACCTGCCCCTTCCCCCTAACGCCGCGAAAAAAGCGGCCATCCCCCCCCCGCCCTTCACCGACAAAGAGCGGTCGAAACGTCCCCAGTTCCTGCCATCACAAATCGTCGCCCCATCGCTCAAACCGCCCGCGCCGCCGGTCATGAACGCGCCGAAACCCGCCGCTCCCGCGATGCGGGTGACGCTCACCCCGCCGTCTCCAGCCCCGGCCGCCGCTCCAGCCCCGGCCGCCGCTCCAGCCCCGGCCGCCGCTCCAGCCCCGGCCGCCGCCATACAACCCGCGCCAACGGCAAAACAACCTGACAACAGCAAAAGGTAGACCATGTTCGAAATCGATATTGAAGGCAGTTTCTCCTCAGCTCATAGCCTAAAAGGCTACCAAGGCAACTGTTCTTTCGTCCATGGGCACAACTGGACGGTCATCGCCTATGTCCAGGTGGAACGGCTCGACGCCGTCGGCATCGCCTTGGATTTTCGCAAGCTCAAGACCGAGCTCAACGACCTCCTGCAGACGTTCGACCACAAGAACCTGAACGAGCTCCCGGAATTCCAAACCGCCAATCCCACCAGCGAACTGCTGGCGAAAATCATTTTCGAGCGGCTGGCGGCCAAGATCAACGACGGGGACGCCCACGTCTCCAAAGTCAGGGTGAAAGAGTCCCCCGGCTCGGGGGCGTCATATTTCGTGTCATAAGGGCGGGACTGACCGCTTAGACCATAACATCTGAAAAGGACAAAAGGATCATGGGCAAAGAGTTTTTGGCTTTGGGATATGACATCGGGGGCACCAAGATCGCCGCCAGCCTGGGACGTAGCGACGGCAAGATTCTGGCGTCGCGGCGGATCGACAACAAGCACCGCGTTCCCGCCGAGGTGCTGCCGGAAATGGTGGCCGCCGGGCAGGAGATGCTGGCGGAGGCGAAACTCGCCCAGTCGGAATTGCGGGCGATCGGCATCTGCGCCCCCGCGCCGATGGACATCCCGAACGGCTTGATCCTGGCTCCGCCCAACAACAAGACCTGGGAGAACGTGGCCATCCGCGACTATCTCTCCGGCCATTTCAAGACCGAGGCCTTCCTGGAGAACGACGCCAACGCCGGAGCTTTGGCCGAATGGATCTTCGGGGCCGGCAAAGGCGCCGAGGACATGATCTACCTCACCATGAGCACTGGCATCGGTGGCGGCGTCATCTGCAACGGCAGACTCGTCCATGGCAAAAACTACCTGGCCGGGGAGCTCGGCCATGTCGTCGTCGACATCAACGGGCCGCGCTGCAACTGCGGCCTCAAAGGTTGCTACGAAGCCATCTGCGGTGGCCGCGCCGTCGCCCAGAAACTCCAGGCCGAGCTCGCCAAGGAGCCCAACCACCCCATCGTCAAGGCCGTCGGCGGCAAGCTTGAGGACATCGATTTCGCCGTCTTCGTGGACGCCGTCCGCGGTGGCGACCCCTATTCCGTGAAGCTGTGGGACGAGCTCTGCTTGCGCCACGCCCAAGCCATCGGCATTTTCATCAATTCCTTCAACCCCGAGAAGATCGTGCTCGGCACCATCGCCTGGGCCACCGGCGACCTCTTCATGGAGCCGGTCATGCGCCGCCTCCCGGATTTCTGCTGGGAAGAGCAGCGCAAGTCCTGCGAAGTGACCGTCAGCGCATTGCGCCACGACATCGGCAACTACGCCGGCATTTGCGTCGCCCTCAACAACCTCCACGAGCGCGGCGAGTTCCCGCTGCCGCGGTGAGTTCGGAGTTCGGAATTCGGAGTTGAAAGACAGGCAGGCGTTTTCCAGCCACTAGCCATGGGCCATATTAATGCCGTTTGAGAAAATCATTGAGAACAGCGTCTATTTGCTGGCGGTGATCAACCCGATGAGCAAGATTTGCATCCTCTCGGTGCTGTCGACCCAGGAGGAGCGCGAGGAGCTGCGGAAGGTGATCCTGGAGTCCAGTGTGGCGGCAATGATAATGCTGTTCTGCGTCATGGCGGGCGGGGCGTTCGTGCTCAACAACATGCTGCACATCCAGCTCTACTCGCTGCGGGTGTCGGGCGGGGTGGTGCTGTTCTGGATCGGCTTCAAGGCCTTGTCGCAAGGAGTGTTCTTCGAGGCGGGCACCAAGAAGGAGTTCGCCGCGCTGTCGTTGGTGCCGCTGGCCTCGCCGATGATCGCGGGGCCGGCGACGATCGCCGCCACCTTGTCGCTGTCCCAGGAAGCCGGGCCGCTGGTGGCCTACAGCGCCACCGCCATCGCCGTGGTGGTCAACATGCTGTTCATGTTCAGCGCCAAGTTCATCGGCGCGGCGCTGACCAAGTTCAACATCATGGGCGCGGTGATCCGCCTCACCGGGCTCTTGGTGGTGGCGCTCGGCGCCCAGATGATCTTCTCCGGGCTCCAGGACTGGCTAACCCAGGTGTTCCTCAAATGAGCGACACCACCCCCATCCCCGAGGTCGACCTCTACACCGACGGCGCTTGCAGCGGCAACCCCGGCCCCGGCGGCTACGGGGCGGTGCTGCTTTGCAAAGGCAGCCGCAAGGAACTCAGCGGCGGCTTCCGCAAGACCACCAACAACCGCATGGAGATCATGGGCGCCATCGAGGGGCTACGGCAGTTGCGTTTTCCCTGCAAGGTCACGGTCTACACCGACTCCAAATACCTGCATGACTCCATCGAGAAAGGCTGGGCGAAGCGCTGGAAGGCCAACCGTTGGAAGCGCAATAAAGAAGGGGACGAGGCGAGCAACGCCGACCTCTGGAACCTCTTGCTGGAGCTTTGCGCCAAACACCAGATCACGTTCACCTGGGTCAAGGGCCACGCCTCCAACGCGGAGAACAACCGCTGCGACGAGCTGGCGGTCGCCGCCACCAAGGCCAAAGACCTACCCATGGACAACTGCTACGAGGTCTTCTACTCCTGAGGCGTCCGGGTCACTTGTGGTAGTAGGCCGAGAGGGCGCGCTTGGCGGCGTTGGCCTCGGCGCGCTGCGGGACGACGTGCTGGTCGGGGACGAAGGCGTCGAGATAATAGACCCCCAGCATCGCCTTGGAGACGGTTGTTGTCGCTAAAGGTTGGCGGAGGTCCTGGAAATCGCCGTCCGCGGCCAGGGAATGGATCGCCGCCTCCAGGTCGACCGGATGCGCTGGCAAAACCAGATCCCGGAAGACCGCCGCTTGACTGTAGACTAGCTCGGTTTTGCCCCCCACGTTCGCCGGATTGAGCGCGAAGGCTTGGTTCAACGCCGCCTCGTCGTAGCCGGACAGGTCGGCCATCAGGTCGAGGGCCACGCCGCAGATCACGGCGCCGGACTCGACATGGCCGATGTCGGAAGAGTACCAGGCGTCGAGGTTGTCGGGGCTGTCGATGGCCTTGCCATTGGCGGGGGCGAGGCTCTCCACCGGCGCCCGCCGTAGGGCCTGCCCATGGAACGCCGGAGTCCGCGCCAGACAGACCATGCCGAGCGCCCCCTTGAAGACGCCGCGGCGCTCTTTGGCGGCGAAGGCGAAAAGGGCGCGGTAGACGTCCCGCAACGGCGTCCCGTCCCCGGCGGCGTTGCCCGACTCGAAATAGAAGAGGTCGTTGAAGGGGCCATTGAGCGCCAAGCCGAAGCCAAGCGAGTAGGTGAAGTCGACGGAGCCGGCGCGCGGGGCGAGGAAGTCGGGGGTGTTGTTGCCGTCGGTCGGGAGCCAGGCGATCATGCCGCCGAAACTCAGGAGCTCGCCCAGGATGCCGAAATAATCCTCGGCGCGCTCCCCCATGCCGCCCACGCCGACGACGTACTCGTCAGCGAGCAGTTTCTTGGAACGGATAAGCTCCGGGACGAGAGTGGCATGGTGGATGTCGCGGATGTCGCCGACCACCGTGGCGCTGGCCGGGGCGGGATCGCCCGGCATCACCCGGGCGATGCCGTCGGCGAAGGGGACGCTCTCAAGCTTGTCCCAATGGGACGCGTTCTCCTGGCCGCGGAGGAGCTTGGCGCAATAGTCCTCGGCCTCGGCGGGCGAGCCGAGCACCACGAAGGCGGCGGTGAACCCGGTCATGTCCAACACTTGGCGGCAGTAGTCGCGGACGGAGCAAAGGACCACTTTGCCGCCCTTGGGCTCGAGGCGCTTCATGGCGGCGAGCAAAACCCTGATCCCCGCGCTGCTGATGTACTCCACCAGCGACATGTCGACGACGAGGCACAGGGTGTCGTTGGTCAGGTTGGCGGCGAGCGCCTCCTTGAGCTTCTCGCCTCGGAAACCGTCCAGCCGCCCCTGCAGCGCGATCTCCAGGACGCGGGCCTTGCTCTGCGGATTGACAATCATGGTTTCTCCCCCGATTGTTTAGCGGGCGACCCGCTTGGCCTGCGCGGCCTCCTGGAGCTTCGCGGCGGGGATGCTGCCCGGATGCATGTCGTACTCCGGATTGGTCAGCAGCAGCATCAACATGGCGGAATTGTTGGGGTCGAGCCCTTTGTAGACCATCGCCCGGCTCATTTGGGCGAAAGAGGCCTTCGCCTCCGCCCTCATGCCGAGCGCCTGCTGGGTTTTCGCCAGGTTGAACCAGGAGCCCACCAGGATGGGATAGTTATGGGTCTCAAGCTCCAAATAGGGCAACGCCTCCTTGAGCTCCCCGAGTTTCCGCCGCGCCAGGGCCATGAAACCCGGACGATGGGCGAAATTGAACGCCGGGGTGTAGTCGAACAGCGAGAAATAGCGCAAGGCCAGAGCCGGATTGTCCAGCTTGGTCAACGCCACGATCCCCGCCTTGTAGATGAAGCGGTCGTACTGTTTGTAGCTCAGAGCCTTGTCGTAGTTGGCCATCGCCTCGTCGGGGCTGTTGGTGTCGTCGTAGTAGCGGCCGCTACGGAAATAATAGGAGCCGACGGCCTCGTCGTGGATCAGTTGCGCGGTGAAACCGAGGAGCGTCACGCTGGTGACGGCGGCGACCACCAGGGCCGCGCGCCGCCCTGGGCGCAACAACATGCCCGCGCCCACCGCCTGAGGCTCCGGGACGGCGACGGCGAACTCCTTGAATGGCCAAATCTCCCGCCAAAGCGCCCCAAGCAAAATGGCGGCGAACACGATCGTCGGCCATTCGAAGAGGATCAGATCCAGTTGCCCGTGGATGAACAGCACCACGTAGGCGAAAAGGGAAAGCCGCGCGTAGGCCGACAACTTGGGGAAGCGGCGGCAGGCGGCCACCACCGGCCAGAGCCAGAGGAAAAGCCAAAGCAAGGCTCCAAGGACACCATAGCTGCCGGCGATGAACAGGAAAGCGTTATGGGAATGGTTGGAGCGGACCGCCGAGACGCTCCGCAGGAAATAGGGGATGGGCCGGTATCCCCCATAGACGCTCTCGAACCGCGAGGAGCCGACGCCAAGCAGCGGATTGTCCTTGACCATCATCAAATTGCCCATCCAGAGCGGGATGCGCACGTCCTCCTGGTAGGTGTCGTAAGCCTTCTCCACGACTTTCTCCGGATAGAGATACGAGACGACGGAGCACGCCGCGAAAACGCAAAGGGCGCTGTAGACCAAGAAACGCTTGAGCACATGCCGGCGCAAGAAAGGGACGGTGGTCTGGTAGAGGCAGAGGAACATATAAGCGGTCACGGCCAAGGAAAGCCATGTCCCGCGGGACTCGCAAAGGTAGCTGTAGAAGCACGACAGGGTCAGAACTATGAGGCAAGCGACCCCGACCATGATCCCCGTGGCCAGTTTGAGGTATCGCCGCTCGTTGTCCAGGGCGCCCGCCCGAGGGAGGAGCTCGCTTTTTAGCCAACCCAGGCGGCCCCGGCAAAACAGCGCCGTGGCGAAGGCGAAGACCAGGACGGCCAGAGCCAGCATCGCCGCGCTGGCGTCCAAGGGCATCGCGGCGAAACGCGCGCTAAAGTCCCGGCAGGCGTAGACTCCCAGCACCGCCAAGCCGACCATGGAGGCGAGGCACACGGAGGTGAGCCAAACCAAGCTGCCCGGCAAGCTCGCCACTAGGCCACGTTCAGTCGTCTTGTCCCCCGGCCGAGGGGCGGAACCGAGCACCAAGTCCTTGAAGAATTGGAAAAGCAACAAATACACGGTGAACCCGGCGGTGACCACCAGGAAACTAGCGTGCCAGTTGCGGTTGCCGGCCACCCCGGTCAACTCGCCGGAATCCTGCCAGAACACTTGGACGAAGTTGAACGCCCACATGAAGGCGAAATAGAGCGGGATCAGTTTCCTTGCCTGGGGAGCTAACAGGTAGACAAACAGCGGGATGGCGATCCAGAAAAGGCTGAAGCCCAGGTCGTCCAGGCAATATTTGTCGAAATGGATGGCTTGAGCGAACGCCAAGGCGGCGAACAGGAAGACGGCCGCCGCCAGCGACCGTCGAAGCGAGAAGGCCCGGACCAGCGGCTTATGGAGCAACAGGATGAACGCCGTCGCCAGCAAGGCCAGCGTGGACAAGGTGGTCCAGCGTTCCGAGGCGATGTAGGAGGCGGGCGGCAGTTTGAAGTACAACGGGTAGACGACCGTCGTCGCGGCGAGGAAGAACAGCAGCGCCATGAATCGCACCGAGGATGACAGAACGTTTTTCAATATCTACAGACCCCCATGAAAACAACAAAAAAGAAGAGGGGCGAAACCCCTCTTCTTTTGTGATGAGAAACCGTGTGGCTTACTCCTCCAGGCTCTTGATGTTCAGCGGGCCAGTGGTTTTGTCGCCGTCAGCATTGTAGCCGTTGCCCGCGGTGCTGACCCAAGTGGTGCCAGCCGCGCCACTGACGTGACCGTCGACAAACAGGATGTTGCCGAACTTGGAGTGGTTGGTGGCCAAGTCAGCGGTCAGGCCGCTGTCGGTGTTGGTCAGCTCGGTCAAGCCGAAGGCGTAGACATAGCTGAGGCATTTAGAATCCAAGCCGGCGGGGGTGCTGTCCGCGGCGGTGGTGGTGGACGGGCAGACGAACATCTTGCCGTCAGCCATGTAGTCGTTGGCCATGAGGATACCAAGGCAACCCGAAGTCGTCCTGGCCGTGGACAAGACATCCGGGAAGTAGTTGGTGCCGCCGGAGGGGTAGTAGTCCATGGCGTACTGCTTCAGGGCGAGGCCGATCTGCTTCTGGTTGCTGGCGCAGGCGATACGACGGGCTTTCTCACGGGCCTGGTTCAAGGCGGGGAGCAACATGCCGGCCAGGATCGCGATGATCGCGATGACGACCAGGAGCTCGATGAGTGTGAACCCACGATTCTTGCGATTTGTCATTTTCTTACCTCCGTTTTGTTGTTTTGGTCCGCACCATTGCGAAACCTTCTTTACTCTCGACCTTGATTGTATCAAAGGCCACATGGCCTGTCAACAGCGCAAGGCGCGAAAATCCGAAAAAACACGAATATTTCCGTCCCGCCAAATAAACACCAACAGCGAAGACGAGCCTATACAATAGCTTCACGCGTTAAAAATGCAAACCGCCAGGACGGAATTTGGCTGGCTTCCCCGCCAACATGGCCCTCGCAACGCCGCGGCCCCTTAGCGGAAAACGTCCGTGGAGCCAGCCTCCACACGGAAATGGAAGTCGACTTTTTGGCCGCAGGCGTCCAGCGTGATCAAGGTGTTGAGGCGGGTCAGCAACAGCGGGTACGGGATCTTTACCGTCCCGGAAGGCACGGTGACCGCCACCTTGCAGTCGCCGAGGATGTCCTGAGCCCCTTGCAGCGCCAGCAACAGCGCCTGGAGCTTGCGGAGTTTCTCGCTCAAGCCGCCCTCGAACTCATAGGGGCGGTGGCATTTGCCGCAGACCACCTGGAAGCCGTTGTCGGCGGCGTCCAGGAGGGAAAACTTGACGATCCCGTCGCAGCCCGGATCCAGGCAGCGGAAATCCACGTTGGCGGTCATGTTGTGTTTGTCGTTGCTCATGGCTCACTGTTTATTGGTGTTGGTGTGTTGAAGCGGGGTCCTTCGCCGGGAAATACTTGCCGATCAAAGGGGCCAGGCGGCGGCGGGTGTTGTCGTCGATGGCCTCCGGAGCGGTGAGGATGGCGTTCTGGAGGGCGGCGGGGCAGGCGCATTGGCGGCGCAGCGAGCCATGGGCGGCGGCGACCTTGACGATGACGCGCTTGGCCAGGGCGACATTGGCCAAAAGGTTGCCGACGATCATCTCCACGGTGACGTGCTCGTGGCCGTCGCGCCAGCAGTCGTAGTCGGTGACCATGGCGACGGTGCAGTAGCAGATCTCGGCCTCCCGTGCGAGTTTTGCCTCCCCGAGATTGGTCATGCCGATGACGTCCATGCCCCAGGACTTATAGGTTAGCGACTCGGCCTTGGTGGAGAAGGCCGGGCCCTCCATGTTGACGTAGGCGCCGCCGTCGACGGCCTTGGGCCTGGGCTCGGGGCCCTCGGCGATGGCCTCCCTGGCCTTCTCCAAGGCGAGAGCGCGCAGCTCGGGGCAGACGGGCGAGCCGAATCCGACATGGCCCACCAGCCCGCCGCCGAAGAACGTGTGGTTCTGGCTCTGTTTGGTCCGGTCGAAGTATTGATCGACCAGCACCACGTCCCTGGGGGCGAGCTCCTCGACCAAGCTGCCGACGGCGGAGACGCTGAGGATGTGGGTCACGCCCAGCTCTTTCATCCCGAAGATGTTGGCGCGATGATTGATCTCGTGGGGGGCGATCCGGTGACCCCGGCCGTGCCGTGGCAGGAAAACCAATTCGGTTCCGCCCATGGAACCTTGCAGGAAGGCGTCGGAAGGGGCGCCGAAGGGCGTCTCCAGCCGGATCTCCTGGATGTCCTCGAAACCTTCGATCTCGTAGAGGCCGCTCCCGCCGATCACGCCCAGTTTCATGCGCGCTCCTTAAATGTCAATGCCATTCGCTGTCGGAAGGGCTAAAATAGCGCCATGCCGCGGCGTTTTCAACGCATGGCGCCACAAATTCGGCGCGGCGCTTTGCAATTCCCCCTCGGGGAGTTTATGGTATTGACCCATAGCGTCAGCCGGTTGGGCGTCACATTTAGGATGCGGCCATGTTCAACGACAAGAAAGTGGTGGTGGTGATGCCCGCCTACAACGCGGCGCAGACCATCAAGAAGACATACGACGAGGTCATGGCCCAAGCGTGCGTCGACTGGGTCGTGGTGGTGGACGACGCCAGCCAGGACGCGACGGTGGAAGTCGCCGCGGGCTTGGAGCGGGTCTCGGTGTTCAAGCTGGAGCGGAATCTCGGCTATGGCGGCAACCAGAAGAAATGCTATGAGCTGGCGTTGGCGCAGGGGGCCGATATCGTGGTGATGGTGCACCCGGACTACCAATACACGCCGTTGCTGATCCCGGCGATGGCCTCCATGATCGGCAACGGGCTCTATCATTGCGTGCTGGGGTCCCGGATTTTGGGCGGCAACGCCCGCGAGGGCGGCATGCCGTTATACAAGTATGTGTCCAACCGCGTCCTCACCGGATTGGAAAACCTGTTGTTCGCGGCCAAACTTTCCGAGTACCACACCGGCTACCGGGCGTTTTCCCGGGAGTTGCTGGAGACCTTGGACTTGGCCGCCAATTCCGACGACTTCGTGTTCGACAACCAGATGCTCGCCCAAATCATCTGGACGGGGGCGGTCGTCGCCGAGGTGAGCTGCCCCACGAAATATTTCCCGGAGGCGTCGAGCATCAATTTCAAGCGGAGCCTGGTCTATGGCTTGGGCTGTCTGGCCACCGCCCTGGCGTTCTTCCTGGCGAAGCGCGGCGCGCGCGGGCCGACGCTGTTCCGGGGCGTCAAACGGGACTGCATGAGGAAGTAGGGACATGACGCGAGAAATCAATCCAGTTCCGCCGCATGCCGCATGGCGGGAGCTGCTACCGCAGGCACTGCTGGCGCTGTTGGTGATTTGCTGTTTCTCCGTGTCCTTCGGGCACCCGTTCCTGGAAATCTGGGACGACCCGGCCCACGTGACGGGAAACCCGCGGTTGGGGATGACGGCCGCCAACGTCGCCCATTGGCTGACGCACCCCATGATGGGCGTCTACATGCCGCTCACCATGTGGAGCTACATGCTGGACCACCTCCTCTGGGGGGTAGATCCGTTGGGCTACAGGCTGCAAAATCTCTTTTGGCACTTGGCCGCCGTGGCCGCGCTCTACAATTGCATGCGGCATTTCAAGCTGAGCGCCACGCTGGCCTTCGCCCTGACCCTCTGTTTCGCCATCCACCCCCAGCGGGTCGAGTCCGTGGTCTGGATGTCGGAACGGAAGGACACGCTTTGCGCCGCCCTTTATTTCTGGGCGGTCTTCTTTTATCTGAAGGGTTTGGGACGGCCGGGAATGTTGGTCGCCGCCAACGCCTTTTGCCTGTTGGCCCTGCTCGCGAAACCCATGGCGGTCAGCCTCCCGTTCGTGTTCCTGTGCGTCGAGTTCTCCCGGCGGCGGGGGTGGCGGGACGCCGCCCGTCATTTTTGGGGCGTGGCGCCGGCCTTCGTCTTCGTCGCCGCCGCCATGCTTGTGACCGTCCATACCCAGTCGGAGATGGAGAGGCATGTCAGCTGGGCCTGGCGGCTGTTCACGATCCCCCACAACGTGTATTGGTATGTCGCCCAGACGTTTTTCCCGGTCGACTTGATGCCGATATATCCGTTGCTCGCCCCCACGCCCGGAACCGTAGTCCGGACGCTGGTTTTCTACCTGACGGCGCTGGCCTTCCTCGCCTGGCTGTTCAGAAGCCTCGGGCGGGGCGGGTTCGTCACCGTCGTCCTGCCGTTGTTGGCGGCGTTTCTGGTTTCCCTCGTCCCGGTCGTGGGGGTCATGCCGGTCGGCGCGGCCGATTTCGCCGACCGCTACAGCTACATCCCTTCCGCGTTCCTCTGGCTGGGGGCCGCGCTCGTGGCGCGGCGGGTCTTGACGGCGGAAGCCTCCCCCATCCTCAAGATGGCGTTCGGGCTGGGGGCCGCCGCTTACGCCGCGTTCCTGGCGGTGTCGGCGATCTTGTACATGACGCCCTGGCATGACGCCAAAACGCTGTTCCTCAACTGCCTTTCCGCCGCCCGCCCGAACGCCAAAGCGGTCTATTTCCTTGGCCAGATCGGGGTGAACCGGAACGACCCGGCACTGTTGGAGCTAGCGGGCAACCTACTCGTAAACATGGCCCGCGACGCCCCCGAAAGCCCACAGCCCGGAGAAGGGGAAAGCCGGGAGCCAGATTTCCACACCGGCCTTTTCTTCAAGGGGATGGGGCTCTTCGACACGGGGAAGCTGGCGGAGGCCCTGGGGCCGTTCCAGGAACTGGAGACCGCGTTCCACCGAGGCGGGTTGCCGCTTTATGGCTCCGCCACCAACATGCCGCGGCTTTGGCGAAACCTGGCGGCCTGTTACATGGCTACCGGCAAGCGCCAGGACGCCCTCCGCTGCCTGCGGCTCCAGCTTCCGTTGCTCCAGCCCGCCTCGTTTGAGGCCAGCTTCTGCCGCGGGATGATCGCCTTCCTCCTGGAGGACCAGCGGACCGCCCGACGCGAGTGGATTCAGGCGTTGAAGCTGAACCCGGAGGACCAGAACCTCCGCCACAACTTGGCCAACCTCGAGGCGATGAGCCAGCGGACGGGCGCCGCCACGGAACGGAAGTGACATGGCCCGCGGCGCGGCTTTTTCCCCGCGGCGCTTTGTACTTTCGCCCAGATAATGTAAAGTAAGGATTCCACCGGCGCTTCGCCGGAGTTTGTTCAACGGAAGGATTGTCGCAACATGGGAGCTAAAGTCAACCCTAAAGAGCTTGGCGCCTACAAGTTTTCCCAGGACAAGCTGGACCGGAAAGGCTCCGAGCCGGACGGCGGCTGGACGGCGGCCCTGACCGCGGCCGAGGAACACGCCGAGCGGCTCGCCGAGGAGCTCGACGCCTTGCGCAAACGGCATTCCCGGGAGAACGCGGAGCTGCTGGACAAAGTCCAGTTCGACACCATCATGGCCTTCTTGCCGGTCTTCGACCATTTCGACTTGGCGCTCGCCGCCGCCTCCGACTCCGGCAACGTCGCGGCGATCATCGACGGCATGAACTTGATCCGCGCGGAGTTCTTCCGCACCCTGGAGGCGCTCGGGGTGGAGACGCTCCGCGCCGTCGGCGAGGACTTCGACCCCAAGCTCCATGAGGCCGTGGCGGCGGAGCGCTCCTCCGAGTATCCAGCGGGCAAAGTCTGCAAACAATGGAAGGCTGGCTACAAGATCGGCGAACGGCTGCTGCGCCCCGCCACCGTTGTGGTCAGCGAAGGACGATGACACACCAACAAGCACTCTAAACCTAAAACCTAAAACCTAAAACCTAAAACCATTATGACTGAAGACTATTATCAGACGCTAGGCGTGTCCAAGACCGCCAGCCCCGAGGAGATCAAGAAGGCCTACCGCAAATTGGCGGTGAAACACCATCCCGACAAGAACCCGACCAACAAAAAAGAGGCCGAGGACAAGTTCAAGGAGATCGCCCAGGCCTACGAAGTGCTGGGCGACCCGCAGAAACGTTCGCGCTACGACCAGTACGGGCACGAGGCCTTCACCCGCGCCGGGCGCGGCGGCGGTGGCGGCGGCTTCCACGACCCCTTCGACATCTTCAGCCAAGTCTTCGGCGGCGGCGGCGGCTCATCGATCTTCGACGACCTTTTCGGCGGCGGCGGCGGCGGGCGCCGCGGCTCCCAGCGCAGCTCCGCCCGCGAGGGCGCCGACCTGCGCTACGACCTCGAGATCGACTTCGAGGACGCCGTCTACGGCGGCGACAAGAAAGTCAGTTTCGCCAAGCTCGAAACCTGCTCCACCTGCAAGGGCAACGGCTGCGCCGCCGGATCCTCCAAAGTCACCTGCCGTCAATGCGGCGGCTCGGGCTACATCTCCACCAGCCATGGCTTCCTCAGCATGCGCCAAGCCTGCCCCGCCTGCCACGGCGCAGGGATGGCCATTGAGAAACCCTGCCCCGCCTGCGGCGGCGAGGGCCGGGTCCGCGCCGAGAAGTCCATCCAGATCCACATCCCCCCGGGGGTCGACACCGGCTCGCGGCTGCGCGTCTCCGGCGAGGGCGAGGGCGGCTCCATGGGCGGCCCCTCCGGCGACCTCTACGTGGTCATCCACGTCAAGGCCCACGAGGTCTTCCACCGCGACGGCCTCGACATCATGTGCGAGGTGCCCATCGACTTCTGCACCGCCACCCTCGGCGGCGAGGTCGAGGTCCCCACCGTCTCCGGCAAGGCCCGGATGAAAATCCCCGAGGGCACCCAAAGCGGCACCGTCCTGCGCCTCAAAGGCAAAGGCATGCCCTCCTTGCGCGGCGGCGGCCGCGGCGACCAGCACATCAAGATCTTCGTCGAGGTGCCCCAGTCTCTCGGCAAGATCCAGAAGGAGAAACTCAAGGAGTTCGCCGAGGCCCTCAAAACCGAGGAGCACCATCCCATGATGTCAAAATTCCTGGAGAAGGCCAAAAACTTCTTCCGCGCCGCGGGCGTGTTCTAACTCGGAGGCGCGATGAACATCCCAGGTAGTCCCGTCCTTGTCCGCGTGGTCGACAGCCCCAGCAGGAAATTGCTCCTGAAACGGGCCGCGCGCGCCACCGATTATTTCGGCTATTGCCAGGAAGTTGGCTGCGACATCTGGGAAACCTTGCTCGGCGTCAAGGAGGCGCTCCAGGAGCCCATGGGCCTGTGGCTGCCTGACAGCCTGCGCCCCTCCGGCGCCTCGCTTTACGCCCAAGGCGTGGAAGTCCCCGCCGACTACGCAGGCCCCGCCCCCGCGGGCCTTGAGCTCCTCGATCTTCCGCCCTGCAAGATGATGCTTTTCCAGGGGCCGCCCTATGACGACGAGCGCTGCGCGGAGGCGGTCAAGGCGGTCAAGGACGCCATCGACGGCTACGATCCGACACCGTCCGGCCACGTCTGGGCGGACGGGGACGCGCCACGGTTCCAGTTCGCCCCGCAAGGGGCCAGGGGCTACATCGAAGGCCGGCCGGTGAGACCGCTATGACCAGGGCCTTGAGGCGCTTGGCGGTGATCGGCGACCCGGTGGCCCATTCGCTCTCGCCGGCGATGCACAACCCGGCCCTCCGGGCGCTGGGGCTGCAAGCCACCTATGAGGCCATCCGCGTCGAACCCGCCAAGCTACCGGATTTCCTAGACATGGCCCGGGGGGAGCTCGACGGCTTCAACGTCACCGTCCCGCACAAACAGGCGGTCATCCCGTTGCTCGACAGCGTCAGCGACGAGTGCCGCCTCTCCGGCAGCGTCAACACCGTCACCGTCGGCGCCGACGGCCGTTGCCATGGCGAGTCCACCGACGGCCACGGGTTGGAGATGGCGTTGTTGGAGGCGTTCCACACCCCGTTGGCGGGGGCGGAAATATTGCTCGTCGGTTGCGGCGGCGCGGCGCGGGCGGTGGCGTTCCACCTGCTTTCCCGCGGCGTCGGACGCCTAGCCATCGCCAACCGCACCGTGGCCACCGCGCTGGAGCTGGCCGAGGCGCTGCGCCGAGGCCGCCTCGGGGCGCGGGTGGAGGTCTTCGCCCTAGACGACCGCGAAGGCCTCGGGGACTTCATCGCCCGCGGCCCCTTCGTGATCCAGTCCACCAGCGTCGGCCTCAAGCCCGGCGACCCCAGCCCCCTCCCCCCGGAGCTCCTGGTCCCCGAGGCGAAAGTCTTCGACATGATCTACCACCGCGGCGCCTTGCTGCAGGCCGCCGCCGCCTTGGGCTGCCCCTGGGCCGACGGCCGCGGCATGTTGCTTCATCAAGGCGTCCGCTCCCTTGAGATCTGGACCGGGCGCGAAATCCCGGTCGAGATCATGCGCGCCGCCCTCAACCAAGCCATCGACGGCCGATAAGCGCTATGGCCGGGGCTCTGCGGGCTCCGCCGCCACGTTCCCGCCCCATGGTTCAAGCGTTACCCCGAGGCGCGGGGTGATTACGCGCCTGGCCAGCAAGCCGAACGCCAACAACACGACTTTGATGGCGCAGAGGAGGACGAGCGTTTCGCCCAAGACAACAAACTGCCCCAAATACTGGTTCAGGAAGATGTCGCCGTTGAGGAGGATGTCAGATTTCAGTGACGCCAACGATGCCGCGTCATAGGCGAACCAGTGGGGCAAGCGCAAGTCGCAGGCAAGAGTGACAAGGCTGGTGGCCAGCCCGACTATGACACTGATGAACAAGCATGACAGCACCGTGTCGGCCATCACCAACAACCGACAGAATGAACTTTTCATGGCCTTCTCCCACTGTTAACGTAAAATAGCCGTTGGCCGCGGAGCGGTCAAGCCTTGAATCCGCGGCTTCCATGGCTATATTCTTGGTTCCCGTGAGGTGCCATGGGGCAAGCGGGGAGCATTTCGGGCGTGGAGCCGGCCAAGTCGTGGCTGTCTGGGCGCATGCACAGCGTTGGCAGGGTGGAGACATGATCGAATATCCTTTCATCGAGCGCCTGCCCTACGCGTTCCCCTTCGTGGAGGAGCTGATGCCGCTTTGGCATTTCACCGTCGTCGCCCTGGGGCTCTGCGTGGGCAGCTTCCTGAACGTCTGCGTCTGGCGGATGCCGCGGGGCGAATCGGTGGTGGCGCCGCCCTCCCATTGCCCCAAATGCGACCGTCTGATCCGCTGGTACGAGAACATCCCGGTGCTCAGCTATCTGGCGTTGCGGGGGCGTTGCGCCGGTTGCAAACTGCCCATCTCGCCGCGCTATATGTGCGTGGAGCTACTAACCGCCGCCTTGTTCTATCTGGTCTGGTGGCGGGTGACCGAACGTCACCAGCCCATCCCGACCCTTCTGCCTTGCCTGACCTTGACCGGCATCCTGATCGCCGCCTTCTTCATCGACCTCAAACATTACATCATCCCCGACGCGTTGACGTTCACCGGGATGCTCTCCGGGTTGGCGTTCGCCTTCTTCTTCCCGCAGATCTGGGGGATCGACCTAAACGGGTTGGCGGGACGCGGCCTGGCGCTCTCCAACGCCGCCGCCGGGATGGTCGCCGGGGGCGGGGTGATGGCGGCCTTCTCGATCGGCGGACGACTCTTGCTCAAGCAGGACGCCCTCGGCTGGGGCGACGTCAAGCTGATCGCCGCCATCGGCGCGTTGTTCGGGCTGGTCCCGGCGGCGTGGTTCTTCACCATCCTGGTCGGGTCGATCCTGGGCGCGGTGGCCGGGGCCGTGCTCCTTCTGACCGGGCGGGGCAAGGCTGAGAACGGCAAAAAAGTCATCCCCTTCGGCCCCTGCCTGGCGGTGGCCGCCTACCTCTGGATACTCTACGGCCCGGAGCTTTCCACCGCTTATTTCGCCTGGAGCCGCCCGGCCTTGCAACGCCTCCTCGGCCTGTGAACGCGGAGGCGGCATGGACATGAAACTTCGGGCGTTCAGGGGTGACATCCTCCATTTCACCGGGGCGTCGGCCGACACTTACGAGTTCGTCGAGGACGGCTTGCTGCTGGTGGAGGGCGGCCTGGTCAAGACCTTGGGCAAAGCCGCCGACTTGCTGCCGTCGCTGCCGCCCGGGACGCCACTGGTCGACCACCGCGGCCAACTGCTCTGCCCCGGCTTCGTCGACGCCCATGTCCATTATCCGCAACTGGGGGCCGTCGCCAGCCATGGTGAGGGGCTGCTGGACTGGCTCAACAAGCATATCCTCACCGCCGAGGCGGCGTTTTCCGACCCGGATTTGGCGGCGTCGGTCGCCCGCGTCTTCTGCGACGAATGCCTCCGGAACGGCACCACCACGGCGGCGGTCTACTGCGCCCGGAGCGTGGAGTCGGTCGACGCCTTGTTCGCCGAGGCCGAGCGCCGGAACTTGCGGTTGGCGGCGGGCAAGGTGGTCATGGACCGCGGCCTCCCGCCAGGAATGGAGCTCGACAGCCCCGAATCAGCCCACGCCGACAACGAGGCGCTGATCTCCCGCTGGCATGGCCGGGGCCGCCTGGTCTACGCCGTCACGCCGCGTTTCGCCCCAAGCTGCTCCGAGGCGGCGCTGCGAGGTTGCGGCGAGCTCCTGGCCGCCCATCCCGGCGTCCTCTGCCAAACCCATATCTCCGAGACTCTCGACGAGATCGCCTTGGCGCTGCGACTTTTCCCGGGACGCTCCAGCTACCTGGACATCTACGACGCCCACGGACTGCTCGGCCCGCGGACGATCCTGGGCCACGCCCTGCACTTCGACGCGGCCGACTTCGCCCTGGCCGCCCGCCGGGGCGCGACGCTCTGCCCCTGCCCCACCTCCAACTTCTTCCTGGGCAGCGGGCTCTTCACGTTCCGCCAAGCGCGGGCGGCGGGGGCGCGGATTGCCCTCGGCACGGACGTCGGGGCGGGCACAAGTTTGTCGCTGCTCAAGACCATGGCGGCGGCCTATTCCATGGGGCAGTTGCAAGGCCAGGCGATCTCGCCCTTCGAGCTTTTCCATCTGGCCACCCGCGGCAACGCCGCCGCCTTGGGCATGGAGGACAAAATCGGCGGTTTCCTGCCCGGCATGGAGGCGGACATCGTGGCCCTCGACCCGTCCACCCCGTCGTTGCTGGGCTTCCGGACGGAGCGGGCCACGACCTTGGCGGAGCGGCTCTTCGCCCTGGCCATCCTGGGCGACGACCGCACGGTCGCCGCCACCTACGTCCTCGGCGAACGCGTCAATTTCCACGCTTAGGCGGCGGCGCGAGACAACCCTCGCCTTAACCCGGCGAAGCCACCCTCACCGAGGCGGGCCTGGATAGGGGCAGAAGGCGCATTGGTCCCCTCGGTTCCGCCGCCCTTTTCCAAGCGCCCCGCGCCCGCGCCGCCATTGACAACCGTCACGACAACCTCATTTCGCCCGTCCCTCATTTCCGCGTTTTTCCAGCCGTTTGAGGAAGGAGGCGTCCTTGCCAATGTAGTAGAGCGCCGTGTGTTTGGCGGGCAGGTCCACTTCGAAGGCGTCGATATCCCGGCCGACGAGCTCGCCGCTGAAGACCTCCCGGACCTCGGGGGCCTTCTCCCGGAGCTTCACTTTTTTCTTCCCGGCCTCTTTCGTGTGGATCATGACGAAATTACCGTCGGCGTAGAGGGCGTCCTCGGTGTCGAGGTACATATGGACTCCGGCGAATTTGGCGATGTTCCGGTAGACTTTGGGATGCGTCACGGGGACGCCGGAATAGATGATGGCTCCCTTCCCCACCCGTTTTAGCGCCATGGCGACTTTCTCCGCCGGGCTGTCGTATTTGGCGAGCGGCTCCACGCCGGGAGTGTCGCCGTCAACGTAGAAACGATACCAGTTCGGGATGTCATCCATGTTCTTGAAGCAACGGATATACGCTCCCCCGCCAATCGTCTCCTTGGCTCCGAAGTCGGCGGCGAGCGGATGCGCGGACGGGGTCATGGAGGCGGTGAGGCGCATGGGGCCGTCGAACGCCACCTTCATCCCGAGCAGGCTCTCCATGTTCCCCAAGGAGGCGCGCTGGTCGTCGATCAACCCCGCGGGCCCCATGAAGACGCAGATGGCGCCGTCGTTGGCGAGCTTCGCCACCCGCTCCCGCATGGCCGAGTCGCAATGGAAGGCCGTCGGGAAGATGTAGAGCTTGTAGCCGTCCTTGAGCGGCAGGTCCTCGGCAAGGATGAAGTCCTTCGGCGCGCCCATGCGCATCATGGACTCGACGGCCAAGGTGCTGTAGTTCCTCGGGTAGACGATGCAATTGAAGGGGGGGCTCCTCGCCTTTCTTCAGCCGCTCCGTCGTCTGGGTGTAGTAGCTCCAGGCGTTGGGGTCGAGGACCACCAGGATCTCGGCGGCGTTCTTCCGTTCGAGTCCCAAGGCCGCTTTGCCCACCTTCATCTCCTGGGCCATCTCGTCGAGGACGACGGGGTTGTCGTACCACGGGCCGGTGTAGCCCATGTCGAAATACCACAGGGCGTTGTGCTCCATCAGCGCGGTGTAGGCGAATTCGCGGCGCATCGTCTGGGCGGTGTCCTGCCAGTTGGCCTCGGTGATCATCTCGCTGGTCACGGGAGTCTTGATGTCGTTTTCGCTCAGCAACATTTTCCCGTGCATCCGGAAGGACTCCCAAGTCATGGAGGTGTTGGCGGAGACGCCGCCCGCCCGCCGGTCGGTGTAGGACAGGATGCCGGCGATGAACTTCGGCCCCGGATGGTTCAGCAGCGGATGCGTGGCGCAAACGCCGAAACCAGCTCCCGCCGCCCCCCACTCCGAATTGCAGGTGCCAGCATAGAAGTTGCCGAAGAAGGAGTTGGGCGCGGCTTCCAGGACGGCGTCGTGCAGCGCCTTAAGGTTGTCCTCGCTCTCGGAACAGTAGACGCCGAGGAAATCCAAGACGCGCCGCGACCTACCGGCGGCAGGGTCCCTGAACCCGGCGATGTCCGAGACGCTCCGCTCCTCCAAGCTGGGAAGGGATGGGGGATCGAAGCCGACATTCTTGTCGTCCCACGCCTTCCGCAACGCCTCGACATTGCCGTATTTGGCCTTGAGCGCCGCGCCCACATGTTTGAGCTGGGCGGGGCCGACGTCGATCAAGTAGCTGGGGAACGATATGCATTGGCCCCAGCTGCCCTCATAGCCGCCGCCAGTGACCATCATTCCCAAGACATGCTTGCCGTAGGCGCGGGATTTCATATGCGCGATGATGCGCTTGAGTTCCTGGTTGATATGTTTTTTGTTGGTCTCCGAGGCCAGCGAGGCGTCATGGCCTTTCTCGACTTTCGTGTCCTCGAACCCTTTTTCCCGGGCGGCCTCGCTCTGGCCTCTGGCCATCTTCATGCGTTCGTCCTCGGGAAGCGAGGGCTGGGGAGGCACGCCCATGCGCAGCAGGAAAAAGGCGTCGGGGCAGGCGGTCAACGCCTGCGCCATAATATCGTCGAGGCGGGACAAGTCCAAATGCCCCTCCTTGTCGAAAGCCATGATCGAGACGCTCGGGGCGAAGAACCGCATCCCGGCGGCGTACACGTCCCTCATAACCCTGTAGCTGGACTCCCGGTAGGCGTCCGAGGCCGTGGCGGAGAGACTGAAGAACAACGGGACGACAGGCTCCCCGCCCACGAACAGGTCGAGCCCGTCTCCGCGCCGCTCCAGTTTGACCTCCGGCAGCTTGGACGCCCCCTGGTCAGGCATATTGAACGCGCCCAAAACCGTCTCCTCGACCATGGGCAGGCCTTTGGAGATCTCCCAGGAGCCCCCGAGGACTTTCCATTTATCCCCCACGGCGTCCCGCTCGAAATCGTCGGAGAACACGACTTTTCCGCTGTCCAGGTCGGTGACCGTGACATTGTCCACATAGGCGACGCCCTGGTCGCTGGAGCGAATGCCGACGCTACCCTGGGAGAAACAGTTCTTGGCATCCTGGCCGACGAGTTTCCGCCCGTCCAAATCAAGCTCAAGTTGCTTCCCTTTGCCCCGTAGGATGAAATCCACCCAGCCCGGTTTTTTGGCGGGCGCGCAGGCGGCTGGGCCGCAGACGGTGAACCACTGGTTGTCCTTGAAGGCGCCGATCGTGAGGTTTCCGCTGCGCAGCCCGGTAATTCCGGCGTAGTAGAAATTCCATGACCGGGCAGCCTGGGACATCTCTCCCTGTCCACGGATGAACGGGGCGACTTCCCCGGCGGCCTGGCAGCGGAGCTCGTAGTTCGCCCCGCTGTAGCCTTTCACCTGGATCAGCGACCTGCCGCTGCTCGACTTCAAGCAATGGTTACCCTCATCCGTTCTCACCGTGGCCTTGAGCAACAGCCGATGCTCGCCGGCCGGAAGGTATGGCGCGGCGACGGTCAAGGAGAGTCGGCCGGAGTCGGCCGCCATCATTTTTTCCGCGAGGCCGACCAATGCGGGGGACATCAGGCAAAGCTCCTTCTCCCCGGCGCGGACGTAGAGGTTGACCTCCTCGATTTTCTTGGTGTCAAGGCGCTTGTAGCCAAAGTCCATCTGGAGCGCCGCCGCTTGCGGAATAATATTGACGTCATGGAACTCAAGCGTCCCGCTGACGGCCTGGCAGGCGTGGGCGGCGAAGACCGCCAGAGCCCAGAGCAGTCCAGAGCCGCTTGCGTTCAGAATTGCCTTTTTCATGCGTTTTCCCTTTCCGTGGTTTATTTTGCGTTCCAAATGTTGTCGTCGTTCAGCACAAACGCCCGGAGCGGGACATGCCGAGCGCTCCCGTCGGCGAAAAGCAGGTTGAAGCCCCGTTGGTGCCGCATGGCGGCGTTGTTGTAGAGGCCGTTGTTGCTGTCCTTGATCCCGTCGCCGTCCAAGTCGGTGTTGAAAGTCCAACAGTCGATTTTCGACCAGATCACATATTGCGAGGCGTCCGCCGCGAGAAAACACGAGCTGAGGATTTTCGTCAGCTTGAAGGAGCCGCCGGTGAACGTCCCGTTAACGACACCATAATGCCGGAACGGGCCATTCGACAGGCCGAACAGCGCGCCGTAGGTGTAGCCCGTTTTCGCCGTCTCCGCCGGGCATCTGAGATAGTTGCTTCCGAAACCGCCATAGGGTGAGGTCACCGTCCGCCCCATGTAAGGGGAGATCGCCTGCGACCACAGGACGGAGCTGGCGATGTCTTGCGACGGCGGCAGGAACTCGCTATTGTCGTCGGCGTAGAGGGAGAGGGCGACCCCGCCCTGCTTCAGTTGGCCGAGGCAGATGATGGAACGCGCCGTCGCTTTCGCCTGCTGCAAAGCCGGAAGCAACAGGCTAGAGAGGATGGCGATCACGGCGATCACCACCAACATCTCCACGAGCGTGAAACCCATGCGCTGCCGGCCATTGTTTCTCATTTCGCCCCCTCGAGCGCGATGATGATGTAGTCGTGTTTAGGTAATTTGAAGGACAGGCGGTCGCCGTCGACTTGGACGGGGGAACGGTCGGCGAGGTTCACCGCCGTGAAGCCGGGTTTCAAGCCGAGCTTCGCCAAGTCGAGCTCGGCTTGGTAGTCGCCGCCCTTGTCCCAGTCGCAGACCACCAGCAGCGCGGCGCCGGGCTTGGAGGCCACCAGCGAGGAGGTCTCGTGGCCGGGGACCCGCAGCGGATAGCCTTCGTCCCAGTAGTTGAAAACTTCCACGCCCGGCTTGCCGTAGCCGAAATCGATCAGCTTCTTGAACTCCGGCCAGAAGAGCTCCTCGTTGTAGGGCTTGTTGTCGGAGGTTTTCACCCAGCAGTTCGGGAAGTCGCGGACCCAGCGCAGCTCGTGGGTCAGCAAGACGCCCACGGCCGTGCGGTCGCAGTGGTCGAACTGCTCCTTGCTGTGACCGCTGGTCAGGGAGGCCATGACGGTGGGGAGATTGCCGAACTGGCGGCCGAGGGAGCCGGCGCGGATCTCCTCGCGGGTGGAACGGTCCTGGTAGTCGAGGATGCCGAACGCGTCCTCCCAGGTGTAGCTCATGTAGGTGAAGGAGAGGACCGGCGCCATGGAGGTGCTCGTGACATGCGTCATGTTCCGGCACTGCATGCCGCGCTGGTCCATCAGGACCGCGACGCGGAGGGCGAGCTGCCGCATGTTCAAGATGCCCACGGACGGCTGCATTTTCCCGTCGGGCCGCAGGTAGGCGTAGCCGCCCACGTCCTTGAAGTTCGGGCACGGGAAGAAGTCGTCGAAGACGACGCTGTGGCCGATGCCGACCTCGAACATCTTGTTGTACCACCAGGCGCAGTAGTCGCGGTAGCTCTCGACCGTGTCGGTCTGGTATTGCAGCCCGCCGCCGAAGGCGTAGTCGCGGCGGTTGAAGGGTTTGTTGTACCATTCGTCCAGGAAGGTTTGCCCCACCGGGGTGTCGAAGCGCGCCCCCCGCGGGTTGGTGAACACCAGGACTTCGCCGTCCATCTTTTGCATGGTCCCGAAGCCGTACCAGAGGAACTGTCCGTAGTTGTTGCCGTTCATGGAGGAGTCGAAATACTGCTCCCCGGTGGGCTTGTAGGTGTATTTCTTGATCCAGGCGTTGAGGAATTTCTGGTCGATCTTCCGGGTTTTCCTGGCCTCGACCATCTTCTCCCACACGGTGGTGTCGCAATCCGGGGGGTCGAGTTGGCAGGCGCCGGTGAGGCCGCCCATGAAACCGACGGTCCCGAGGAAGGTCATGGGGTGGACAAGGTCGCCGGGAGCGAAGATGTCAGGCTTGCCCCACATGTTTTTGACTTGGCTGGACCACATGTCATGCCGCCGCCAGTTTTCCGGCATCGGCTTGAGGGGCGTCGCCATGAGGCCGAAGGTGATGGTCCGGGGTTGTTCCCAGCTGGCGGGCTTGTTGATCATGTTGAAGACGATGTACACGGTGTCGCCGCGGCGGACGAGCTCGTGGGTCGGGCCGATGTCGTCAAGGACGCAGCCTCGGTCGTTCTCGCCGAAAAGGGCGATCCCCCGCTCCTCGCCGCCGATCCACAGGTAGGGGATGAACGTCCCGGTCATCCCGACCCGCGCCGGGAGCTTGGTGCAGTCCCAGACCCGGCCGTCCCCGGGGGGCAACGCGCCGATGGCTCTGCCGCGGGAGCTGTCATAGGTGGCGTGCATCAACGTCGCGGTCCGCTTGGACACCGGCACCAGCAATCTAAGGGAATCGACCTTCTCGGTGGTCGGGTCGAGGGTGAGATGGTAGAGGAGCATCCCGTCGAAGCTCCATTCGCCGACGGCCTCCCCAGAGAGCGGCCCGGCTTTCCAGTCGGCCGTCGTCTTGGCCGCAGTCGGGCTATGCTCCAGGCCTTTGAGCCCGGCCCCGGCCAACTTGAACGTCTTGCCGCCGACGCTCGCCTCGACGACCACGCCGTCCCCGGTCAAGATGTCGCGGCCCTTGGCCTTGATTTGCCGCGGCAGCCCCATGTCGTCGAGCGTGTGCTCGCGCAGGATCGTCTTCAGCGTCCGGCCGTCGACTTCGATGGCGGTGTAGGGCGGCACCAGGATGTCCGCCTTGCCGAGCTGGTTGCCTTCCCATTCCGGCAAGTAGCGCATGAAGGTCTCGGAGGCGACCGCTTTGCCGTCGGCCAGCAGCTCCACCTTGAAGGCGGGCTTGGCGGCGTGGAGCTTGGCGAGGGGCTTCAAGTCCGGGATTTTCCAGTTCAGGCGGCTGACCCGCTGTTTGGACACGGCGGGCATCGAAGCCTCGGCGAGGCGTTGCCCGTCGGGGGCGTAAAGGACGACGTTCATGATCTTAGGATAGTCGGCCACTTTCACGGCGGCGAGGTCGGCCTGTACGGTGAGGGTGTCGAACGAGGGGAAATATGCGGCGTTGAACGCCAGTTTCCCGGGCTCGGTGCCCTCGAAGAGGTTCTGGGGTTTGGCGAGCCCCCAGTAGAAATAGCGGTGGTAATAGACTTTCTTCCCGTCGTCGCCGCTGATGTGCAAGGTCGTCTCGGCCCGTTCCTCGGGACTGATGGTCGGCACGGCCTTGACGACTTTCTCCGTGGCGCCGGGGGCGATGGTGTATTCGTCCGCGCTGAGCTGGGATTGGGAGGTGGTCGGGTCGTTTTTGAAGTCTAACTTGGCTTTGACGGGGGCCGGGCCGGGGTTGAAGACGCTCAGCTCCAGCTCGAACTGCGGTCTGGCCCCTGGCGCCAGCAGGCGTTTGAGCTGGACGGCGGGAGCGGTGTCGTCCCAGTGGATCAGCGGCATGTCGGTGGCTGTCAGGTAGGCGGAGTCCTTCCAGTTCCACGACGTTTGCAAGGGGTAGCGTTTGTTCCGTTCCTCCAGGCGCATGACGTTCCGCCAGTTGCGGAAGAGGCGCAACCCGGAGGTGGCGGGCATCTTGCCGGGCTCGAGCCCGAACTGCGCCAACGGGAGGCGCAGCTCCAAATTCCAGAGCTTCTTGTCGGCCACCCCTTTCAGCTCGAACTGCGGCCTCCAGGGCAAGTCCGCCTTCCCCACCGTGGCGCCGGAATCATAGACGCCGTCGTTGTTGAGGCGGATATGGTAGAGTTTAGGGACGGCCGCGGCGGGGTCGGGGCAAAACAACAGCTCGACCGTATCGTCCAGCCAGAGGGCGTTGGTGTCGTAGTTTTTCTTGGCGGTCGAGCTCAACCCGGCGGGGGGCAGCTCGCTAGACATGGCGAGGTAGAGGTTCGCCTTGTCGCGGCCGATCAGGAACCGCGCCTCGGCGGGGAACATCAAGGCGTTCTCGCGGTTCTTGAAGCCGAGCATCCCGGCGGCGCCGCGCCACTCGGTGTCGCCGATGGCCCCGTCAATCGCCGGGGTGGGCTCCATGGCCGGAAGCGAGATTTGCGGGATCAGTTTATCCGCCGCCTGTAGTTGGAAGGCCAGAGCGGCGCAGGCCGCCAAGAGGAACCGCGTTGTCGCCATCGTAACTAATCTCCTTTGTGGGTTTGCAAGTGTCGCGGGCGTTTCATCACCAGGGGAAGACGTAGTCGGGCGGGGTCGCCGACCAAGGGAAGTTGGGGATCTGGGTCGGCCTCAGCCGCTCGGCGTGGTTGTCCAGGAACATCACGTTCGCCGCCCCGGAATGGGCGTAGTCGACGCCGCCGCTGCGCGACGCCCCCGCCAGGTAGGGGTAGCTCACCTGGACCCGCGAATCGACGGCGCAATAGTCGGAATGATCGAAAATCCTCTCGGTGAAGTACATGTGGCGAGAGAGGTCGGACATCCGTGACAGCTTCAACGGCCGCGCCACCCGGGGCGTCTCGGTGGGGGTGTAATAGCCCGAGCCTTTGTAATAGCAATCCCCGATGATCCTGCTGATCACGTAAGTGCCCCAGTACCAGCCATGTTTGCCGTCGGCGGAGGACGCGCCGAAGATTTTGCGGTCCTTCGCCACGTTGGCCAGCGTGGGGCACGGCTCCACGCCGTACCAGTCTTGGCTAGTGGTGAAATAACCCATCCCGGCGTAGCAGGTGATCCCCTTGCAGATCCAGTTGTAGGAGTTTCTGTACAGGTAGTCATAAGGGATGATGAAGTCGTTGTAGTCGTTGGCGTAGAGGGACGCCGCCAAGGCGTAGCTTTTCTGGTTGTTCATGCAGAGGGAGGCCCGCGCCGTCTCCTTCGCCTTGCCCAAGGCTGGCAGCAGCAGCCCCGACAAGACGGCGATCACGGCGATCACCACCAACATTTCCACGAGCGTGAATCCCGTGGCCCTCCGTCCCGTGTCTTTCATCCGCGCGCCTCCAAGTTGATACCCTACCATCGCTTAGCCCTTTTCCGGCACCAAAACAAGCCCCCACTTTCTGGCATGATACAGATTGCATTCTGTGGCGTTGCACAATATCATAACGCCGTTCCGGATTTTGTCAAGGGTTTTTCTGTTTTGATACTGCAATGCCACAGAAATGGCGCTATGGTATATAGAGTTCGGAGTTCGGAGTTCGGAGTTCGGAGTTCGGAGTTCGGAGTTCGGAGTTGGAAAGACAGGGGAAGTTCGGAGCCGACAGGAAAGCTGGCAAGACGATGGCGTTTCATCTTCTCCAACTCCGAACTCCGAACTCCGAACTCTTAAAAGAGGTTTGTATGGCTAGGACGAAACATAGCACGGAGGCGTCGGAGCGGATTCTGTCACGGCTGCGGGAAGCGCTGGGGCGGGAACCGGTAAGCGCGGTGAAATTTAGCCAGGTGCGGAAAGCTCTGGCCTGGGCGGTGTCGGACGCGGCGGCGGGGACGAAGCTGCCGCCGGTCCGGGACATCGCGGCGGCCAGCGGCGTGGCGATGGCTCCGACCCAGCGGGCGGTGCTGGAACTGGTGAGTGAGGGGACGCTGCGCAGCGCCCCGCGCTCCGGACTTTTCGTCGCCGCCGCGGCCCCGAGGCCGCCCGAACGCCCGGACTTCTCCCGGCGGCGCGACCGCCTGGTTTTCGGCACCGACAGCGGCTGGGATTTCCAGCTGGACTTCTGGCGCGGCCTGGCCAGAGGCTTCGAGGCCCTGCACCCAAACCTCACGGTCGAGTTCAAGCCCGGTCCCGAGCCCTGGGCCGACCCGGAATGCGACGTCTACGAGCGCGCCGAGTGGCTCGAACCCCGCGAGGAAACGCATGAGGACCTCCTGGACGCCTCGGCGTTGCTGGGCGAGCCCTGCGGCGGCGTCCTCTATCACCGAACCTACTACATGCTCTTCAACCAACCGCTGCTGCGCCGCCTCGGCCTCCCGGAGCCGTCGTACCGGACTTACGCCAGCCAGCTCGAATACCTCGAGGCGGTCGGCCGCGCCGCCCCCGCCCCGGCGGCTTTCAACCAGCCGTTCACCTTGCTGGGGCGGGAGCTCCAGACCTTCCTCGAAGTCATCCGCGCGCCAGGGGCGGAGCTCCCCGAGCCCGCCTTGGAGGCCTGGCGCCAAGTCGTCAAGATGCTGCGGCTCTCGCAATACCTCCCGCGCTGGGACAGCAATTTGTTCCTGGACGAGGTTCACCCGCTGCGTCTGACCAACGGGGTGGAGCACTGGTGGCAACTGGCGCATCCGCCGCCGTTCGAGTGGGGCGCCTACCCCCAACTGCGCGCCGACGGCTCCCTGGCCCTCTGGCCGCGGGTCGGGCTGGTGCCGCGGCGCTCGCGGCGCCCGCTGGAGGCCGCCCGTTTCCTCGCCTATCTGCGGGGCTGCGGGCCGAGCTTCGCCGCCGCGGGCGACATCCCGGTCCGTCCGGAGCCCTTCGCCATCCCCCGTCTCGCCGCCGACCCCGAATGGTTCCGGAGTCTGGCGGACCAGGCCAAGCCGCTGCGCCTGGCCGACCCCGCCGACCGCTACCTGGCCGGGGCCGCCTTGAACGAGGAGTTCTGGCCGCTGACCCGCGACCACACCGCCGACCCGGACGCCGCGGCCCGCCGCGCCGTCCGTCTGGGACGCGCCTACCTCGCCAGCTGTCGGAACGCGGTCAGCTCCTCGTAGCGTTTCCGCTCCAGGACGTAGACCGGACTGGAACCAAGCCCATAAGCGCGGCTAAAGCAAAACAATTGTTTCGCTTTTTGGGGTTGTTTTCGACAAAATGTCAGAATAATGTTGACATTTTGCCAAAATACAATATAATCTTCCTCGCAGAGCGAAACTCTTTCACCGAAGGCGATGGACATGAGCCGCGAGAAAACTTTATATCACCGGGTTTATCAGCAGATACTCCATGACGCCCGCGACGGCACGCTGCCGCGCGGGACCGCCATCCCCACGGTCAAGCAGTTGATGTCGCGTTACCACGTCAAACAGTCGACCCTGTGCCGGACACTGGCCGAGCTGAAGCAGGACCAGTACATCACGGCGCGCCAGGGCGGGGGCATTTACTTGAGCGAGAAAGCCTGGGCTGACGCTGACGTCGACCAGGACGCGGGGAGCCAGGCGCAGGGGCTGTTCTCCTCCAGCTTCGCCCCGGTGAAGCTCCGCGTCAGTTTCTTTGATGACAGCCCGAACCACCAGGCGATGTGGCGGGAAATCCTCGCTCGCTTCCAAACCCGTTATCCCTATGTCGAGGTCGAGCCGGTCTTCGGCGCCCGTCCGGACGACCGCGGGCGGCTCGACGACGACCTGCTCCAGCTCCAGCCGCCTCAGTCGCTCGACCCCTCCTGGCAGGAGCAGCTTTATCCGGCGCCGCGTTCCTGCGTCAAGGCGGAGGACTACCCGGCGCACAGCTTCGACCATCTCCTCAACGCCGACAACCGGGTCTATGGCGTCCCCGTCTTCATGGCCCTGCCGGTCCTGCTGGTGAACTTGGACCTGCTGCGCCGCGCCGGCGTCGTCCTGGACGAGACGGCCCTCGACTGGGAACGCTACAAAGGCGTCGCCTTGGCGTTGGGCGTGGCCCACGGGGCTGGCCGGATGCCGCCGGACAGCCACGTTGCGGCTTACATCCACAGTTCGTTCCTCTACCTCTGCGCCAGCGGTCAGGACCCGCGCCAGCTCGTGGCCGCCGATGGCTTCGACTGGGGGCGTCCGGGGATTGGCGAGTTCATCGTCGAGCTGGCGGAGCTGGGCGTGAAGAACCAGGTCGTCATGCCGAACCAAGTCTACTTCAACCGCGGCGGGGCGTTCGGGCTGTTCGCCGCCGGGAAGCTCGCCTTGCTGGGGGCGTTGTCGCGCAACGTCAACGACCTCTATCCCGCGGGCTTGCCGAAGTCGGTCAAAGTCCTGCCTTTTCCGCTCGCCCCCTCGGGAATGACGTTCGGCCAGAGCAGCCACCTCTGCGTCAGCCGGAAATCGCCGCGCCCGGGCGAGTGCCTGGCGCTGCTGCAATTCCTGGGCTCCCGGGAAACGATGGAGATCGTGGCCAAGCACAACGAGATGCCCGCGCGGCCCGAGGGCGTCGCCAACATCAATCCGTTGTACGCGGGGCTTTTCGCCCGTGCCGTGCCGACCAACTTCCTCGCCAACCGCCAGATGGAGTTCATCCTCGGCGGTTTCAACCCGGTGGTCGACTGCGCCCGCGACGGCGTCATGGCCCCGGCCGCCGCCCTCGAGCTGCTGCGGGAGAAATACCAGGATTTCGTGGCCGGCCTCAAGGATAATAATCCACCAGAACAGGTTCTTCGATGAAAGGGAAAGTAGCGATGCACAGTCTTCATGGTAAAGCCAACTCGTTGGAGCCTAGGCTTTTCACGCTCATCGAGCTCTTGGTGGTGATCGCCATCATCGGCATCCTCTCGGCGCTGCTGCTGCCGGCGCTGTACAAAGCCAAGTCCGCCGCCAAGCGGATAAACTGCCAGAGCAACTTGAGGCAATGCTTGACGTCAACCTTCCTTTACGCCGAGGACAACAAAGGTGTCGCCGTCGCCTGCACCCCGGCGGGCCAGGACTGGGCAAACCTCCTGGTCGACTACGGCGTCAAGGGCGGCGACACCTACGTCGGCGCCAAAGGGCGAATCTTCCGTTGCCCCGCGGAGCCTGAACATGGCGAATATGACAGCCATGGCAAAGCGGTCGGCTTCCGGGCGAATGTCGATTACGGCATGAACGAGTATGTCTGGGGCTTCTGGTGGAGCGCCGCCTATTATTACACTAAAAACCTGTCGCAAATCGTCCGGCCCTCGAACCGGGGGCTGTTTTTCGACAGCGACCATTTCACCATGAATCCTGGCAGCACGACCACGATTTTGCAAGTGGAGCCCCGCCATGACGGCATGGTCAACGGCGGCTTTGTCGACGGCCATTCGGAGAGCTTCCACTATGCGCAGCTGCCGCGCCAGAGTTTCTGCTCCAGCACCATGGTCTGGAGCTCCGGCAGCGGCAATTTCCCCACCTCGCTTTTTCCCTATTAAACTTAAACGGAGGAACGCTTGATGAACACCAACACCATTGGCGCATTCGCATTGTTGTCCTGGGCGCTATGCGTCGCCGCCCATGCCGAGGTCAAGGAGGTCGCGGTGGAACGGCTCCTTGCCGCCGGCCCGATTGGCAGCTTCAAGGCCAAATCCCAAGCGGTCTATTCCGTCGAGCTTTCGCTTGACGTCGACACGCCCGCCGCGGCCGGCGCTGTCGCCATGAGCGTCCGCTGGCTGGATTCCGAGGGCAAGGACCTGGCCGAGATCGAGAAACGCCTGGGCTATAAACAATGCACCTTGTCCGCGGGCGCCCCCCTGCCGGACAAGCCCGGCGCGGTCACGCTGACAGCGCGGGGACAGGCGTCCAAGGAACGCTGCGAGCGGGGGATTGTCGAGTTGCTTCTGCCGCCCGGCATGGACAAAGGCACCCGCTTCACGCTTAGCGTCAAGGAGGGCGTCCCCGAAAGCGTCGCCGCACAAGACGCCGGGGCTGGCGGTGCGGTGGATTCCACTCCACCCCCAGGCTTCAATTTCGCGGACAACTTGCTGCCGGACGCCTCCTTTGAGTCCGGCGCCGCGGGCTGGCGCCATGAAGGCCAAGGCAGCTCGAAAATCGGCGCCGGAGCCTTGGCGGGCAAACGTTGCCTGCTCCTGGACACGGAGGGCGCCTGGGTCTCGGATTACGCCGAAGTCAAGCCCGGGTTGCCCGTCTGGTTTTCCTACTGGATTAAATTCAATGAGTTCGCTAATCCCGGGCTCCACCCGACTCCGGTGAAAATCGAGTTTTTCAAAAAATCAGGGGACAAGATGACGCCAATCCCCTCCGCCAACTATGGCAGCAATGACTTCAGGTTCGACCTGCTGGGCCAATGTCTGCCCTTGCATGGACAATGGCTGTTCCGGCTCTTCGGACCGGTCGCCGTCCCGGCCGGGGCGACGCATCTGCGCGGCGTCGTCGAATACCGGAACCAGACCTCCGGCGACTTGGCCAACTGGGGCGAGATGCGCGTGGACAACGTGGCGGCCTGGCAAACCCCGCCGGAGCGCGCCCTCAACTTGGAGCTCAAGTCGCCCGACTACGGCAAGTTCCTGCGGGCCACCGCCTCCGGGACGGCGTTGCCGCCGTTCATCCCGGTCGGCGCGGCCAGGGACAACTCCGTGGGCATTTTCTCCACGGTGATCCCCCATGTCGGCTTCTATCTCAAAGGCGAGTCCCCGGCGCCGGAGATTGATGTCAGCTTGGCGAACTATCTGCCGGTGGAGCGCGGCGTGTCGCTGGAATTCAAGCTCCTCGACTGGATGGGCAACGAGCTGCGCACCGTGAAAACGCAGGTCAATCTCCCGCCCTACGCGGTGGTCCGGAAACGCATCCCACTTGAGGCGTCCTTGCCATTCGGGGTATACTCCGTCGAAGGCAAGGCCTTTGAGGCGGCAAGGGCATGCGGTGGCGGCGTCCTGCATTTCGCCTGGATGGAGAAGCCCGGCGGCAAGGATGCGGAACGTCTGAGCGCGGACTACCCGTTCTGCATGCATCCGTACAACATCACCGCCGACGACCATAGCTCCTTCGACCCTGACTTCATCGATTGCCAACTGGGCGCGCTCCGGCTCATCGGCGTGAGGGCGATCCGTTTGCAGTCGCGTTACGTCTACAACGGGTTGGACTTGAAGAGCCTGGACGCCTCCATCAAGGCCGCGCGGCTAAAAGTGGAGCGGTGGCGGAAAACCGTGCTTCCCTTGATGCGGAAGCATGGCGTCGAGGGCTGGGTTTCGCTAATGGAGCAGGAGCTGCCCCAGAACGCCCCGCGGACGCCGGACGAGCTCAAAGTCTGGTATCAGTACAACCTTGAGATGTTCAAGCAGTTCGGTTACGACATCACAACATACTGTTTCGGGAACGAAGGCCTTGACATCAGGCTGCCGGAAAATCCGGATGAGATGATGAGCGGCAAATCGATGTATCGCGGCAGCGCTCGAGATTGGATGGTCTCCTACAAACTGGCCCGCGCGGCGGCGAAGGCGGTCAATCCCAAATGTGTGTTCGGCCCGTCGCATTCCGCGGATGACGACGGGACTATCGTCGGCAAGTTCTACAACATCCTCGGCCCCGACGCGAAGTTCGAGCATTGGGGTTTCAACACCTACAGCGGCGACGAAGCCATGGCTGGAATACGGGCCGTCAACTATCTCGCCGTCATGAACGCCCATGGCGACTCGGCGCCCACGGTGACGATCAACGAGATCGGGATAGGAGCCTTGGAATATGGACCAAACCGCGCCAAGAGCGAGAGGGACCAAGCCGTCGGGCTCCTGAAGACCCATGTCGCGGTGCTGCAGCTCGCCCCCCGCGTCAAACGGATTGACTGGTTCATCGCCAACGGCGCGAAAGGGGGCGAAGGCCACCCGCTCTTCGACCCGTGCTGGACTCCCCGCCCCGCGGCGGGCGCCTACATGGTAATGACGGAGAGGCTCGGGGCGGGAAGCGTCGAGCGAAAAATCGACTTCCCCGGCGTCGAGTTCTACGTGTGGCGAAAGGCGGACGGGGACGAGGTGGGAATCGCCTGGGCCCAGGCGGAAGCCGCCGTCACCATCAACGTCGGCTCCGAGGAGATACAGGTTGACGACCTTTTCGGCAACCGCCGGACGGTCAAGGCGAAAAACGGGGTCGCCAATCTCGCCTTGTCCCCCGAGCCGGTCTATGTCCTTGGCGCCAAGCATCTCGACATCGCCAACTCCATCGAGCTGTCCGCCGCCGTTTCGACGCTCCATGGCGACGGCCCCGCGGCGGTGACGGTCACGGTGGCCAACAACACCCGTGTCCCGGCGCGGATAACGCTTGAGGCCTTGCCGCATCCTTGCCTGAAAGTTGATCCGCCCACGGTGTCTTGTGATGTCGGGGCAGGGGACAAGGTGCGTGAGACGTTCAACGTCTCCCCGCTCCTGGCCGACGACAGAAGGCGTTTCCCGGTCAAGTTCAAGGCCACGACCGCGGAGGGCAACGTCTTTGAGACCGTGCTGGCCAGCTCCTTCGCCCGTTGTGTCCACGCGCCCGCCGCCTTCAAGCTGGACGGGACGTGGAAAGGCTGGGAACGCGCGCAAGTCTTGCATGCGGACCAGCGCTCGCAAGTGGAGGAGTTCTCCGGGTTCGGATGGAAGGGAGCTGACGACTGCAGCGCTGAAATCCGCACCATGTGGGACGAGCGGAATTTCTATCTTGGGGCGAAAGTCAAAGATGACGTTTTCTTTGCCCAACAAGCGCCGAGTTCCCTGTTCTTGAACGACGCGCTGGAGCTGGGTTTCGCGCTCGACGAGCGGGACGCCCTCCGCCAGCTGTCGTTCGGACGGTCGAACGAGGGGCCCGCGCTGTTTCGGAACCGTCCTGCCCCGGGAGCAAAAATCGAGCTTGAGCCGGCCATGAAAGTCGTCACGCCCGGCGTCTATCAAGTCGCCATCCCGTGGGAGACGCTCACGGGGTTCAAGCCGCGGCCTGGCGGGCAGTTCCGCTTCGGCGTCATTGTCGACGACAGCGACGGCAAGCCCAATGACCGGCGCTTCATCTCGTGGTTTGGGCTTGGCATACACAAAAACAACGCCAAGGAACTGGGCGACCTCAGCCTTGTCGAACCCTAAGAAAAGGAACGTTGCAATGAGACGCAAACTTTTGCTGCCGGCTTTCGCGTCGTTCATCGCCTGCGCTTGTTTCGCCCAGGACGGAACCGCCAATTTGGTGAAGAATCCCTCCTTTGAGGACCTCTCCCCCGACGGCAAACCTCTCAACTGGACCGGCGCTGTCCGCAAACAAGAGCAAGACCCCAACAAGCAAGCCGCCGCCGAGTTCAAGTTGACGGACGACGCCCAGGACGGCAAAACCGCGGCGGCGATCATCGCTCCCGAAAGCAATCCCGACCGCAGCTTGAACACGGCCGAATGGCGGCAAACGGTGAACGTCAAACCGAATCAGCGCTACTTCTTTTCCGTCTGGATGAAGGCGAAACTGCGCTGCGGCTGGCCGAACGCCACCATCGAACAGCTGTCGCCGTCCGGTGAATATTTCAAGAGTTTGCCGAAAGGCACGAAATTCCTCGCGGAGCTTTCCGGCGAGGAGAAGCGCGGAGGGTACAATCTCCATGAGTTGCAGTTCCAGACCGGGCCGGACACCGGTCTGGTTGTGGTCAGCCTACGCTTTCAGGACATGGGCGCCGGCGCGGTTTCCTTTGACAACGTCAGCTTGATCGAGCTGGCCAGATGAAAACTCCAGTTCCGCCACGCTTATGCCGCGTTCCGGCCATTCCTCGCTGGAGATGAAATGGCGACCGCAACCTCTTTGTCCTCAACCGCTTGCCGCCACCGCCGTCTTTTCCGCTTGAAATCCCGCCGCCGCGGCGTTAGTTTTGCGTGGGGAACGATCAACCCGTCCGCGGTCATGACAGGATTTCGCCGCTTTGCGGCCGGGTCGGGTTGATATTTGCCCGCGGAGGGCCTATATTTATGCTTTTAAATGCCCAACAACAACAACATATGAGGTGTGAGAAGTGGTTCAGATCCTCCACGACAAAGACGCTGACATGTCGGTCTTGAATGGCAAGACGGTCGCGGTCATCGGCTATGGCAGCCAGGGCTCCGCCCAGGCTAATTGCATGCGCGACTCCGGCGTCAAGGTGATCATCGGCGCCCGCAAGGGCCCGTCCTTCGACCAGGCGGTCAACGACGGCTTCGAGGTCTTGGGTTTCGCCGAAGCGGCCGCCAAGGCCGACATCATCCATATCCTGCTGCCCGACGAGCACCACGGCCCGGTCTACAACGAGCACATCAAGCAGCACATGAAGCCCGGCAAGACCTTGTCCTGCTCCCACGGCTTCAACATCGTCTACAAGGAAATCCTGCCCCCGGCGGGCGTGGACGTGATTCTGGTCGCCCCCAAGAGCCCGGCCACCGAGGAGCGCAAGGCGTTCCTGGCGGGTTTCGGCGTCCCCGGCCTCTTCGCCATCAAGCAGGACGCCAGCGGCAAGGCCAAGGCCACCGCGCTGGGCATGGCCAAGGCAATGGGCTTCACCCGCGCCGGCTGCCTCGAGTGCACCTTCGAGCAGGAGACCTACGAGGACCTCTTCGGCGAGCAGAACGTCCTCTGCGGCGGCTGCGTCGACCTGATGATGGCCGGCTTCGAGGTCCTCACCGAGGCGGGCTACCCCCCCGAGATGGCCTATTTCGAGTGCGTCCATGAGCTCAAACTCATCGTCGACCTCATTTTCGAGGGCGGCATCCAGAAGATGAACGCCGTCATCTCCAACACCGCCGAGTGGGGCGAATACGACAACGGCCCGCGGATCATCACCCCCGACGTCAAGGAGCGCATGCGCGCCAGCCTGAAACGCATCGAGGACGGCGACTTCGCCCGCGACTGGCTCGCCGAGTGCCGCAACGGCGCCCCCAACCTCAAAGCCAAGCGCGAGGCCCTGGGCAAGCACCTGGTCGAAACCACTGGCAAACGCATCCGCGAGATGTTCGAGAAGAAGAAATAGGCCCCCGGTCGGGAGTCTTTTCCGTTTGACACCAAAAGCGCGGCCGACTCCGGCCGCGCTTTTTTCTTGTGCGTCTCTTCAGAAAGTTCCCCCTCAAGAGCATCGCCTAGCTGAGTAGCACCCCCTAGAGGCGCTTTAGGAGCAGGGCCGCGTTAACTCCACCAAAGCCGGAGTTGCTCGTTAGGATGGTGTTGCCAGCAAATCCCATTGGCCGCGCCGAGACTAGCCCAACCGCCCTGGGCTCAGGAGTCACAAATCCCGCTGTCGGGGGGATTTGCCTCGTCTCCAACGCCTTGGCGCAGAGCGTCAACTCCGCCGCTCCGGCAGCCCCCAACGTGTGGCCGAACGCCCCTTTCACCGAGAACACCGGCAATTTGCGCTCGCCAAAAAGCGCCTCGAGCGCAGTTAGCTCCATGGCGTCGTTGTAGGCCGTCCCGGTGCCGTGGGCACAGAACGCCTCGACCTCGTCGGCGGAAAGCCGCGCCTTGTCCAACGCCGACCGGATCGCCAAAATCAAACCCCGCCCGTCACGGGCGGGGGCGGTGATGTGGGTGGCGTCGTTGGCCATGCCCCAGCCCGCCAGCTCGGCCAAGGGGACGGCGCCGCGCCGCGCCGCCAGGCGCTCGGACATCAGTTCCACCACGACGGCGGCCTCGCCCAAGATCAGGCCGTCGCGGGCGGCGTCGAAGGGGGCGCAGCGCGTCGGGGACAACGCCCGCAGCGCCGCGAAACCGGAGAAGACGAAACGGCTCACGATGTCGGCGGCGCAGACCACCGCGCTGGAGACCTCCCCGGACCGGATCATCCCCCCCGCCAGCGCCAGCGCGGCCGTCGAGGAGGCGCAGGCGGCGTTGAGGTCGAGGCCTCCGCCCGTCAGGCCCAGCGTCTTGGCCACCTTGCCGCGGTGCCAGCCCGGCGCGGCCGTCTCGGGGGAGCCGCCCTCGATCGCGGCGACGGAGCTTTTCACCCCCGCCCAGAATAAATAGGCGTCGCGCGGGGGCGGCGGGAAATCTTCCAAGGCCAGCGACATCAAGCGCCAGACAGGGTCGGCATGGGGGGGGTCGAGCTCCGGGAGCGTGGCGGCGTGGTGGCAGACGAGGGAGGCGGTGTCGAAACGCCGCAGCGGACGGACGTCGGAGCCGCCCTCGTTTAGCCGCCGCCAGACGGCGGCCAAGCCGCGCCCGGAGGCGCAGGCCAACGAACCGCCCGTGACCAGGACGCGCTCTGTCAAGTTCCCCCCTCCCTCGTTGCTCTACGAGTAACGCCGCCGCCGCGTTTTTTCAAGCGGCCTCACCAAACCAGTGTTGACTTAGCGCATATTAAATATATAATATTGTTATGAATATAAAATATTGCGGGAGCTATATATGAAGATCACCTACGCCGACACTTGGACCTTGTTCGCCCCCTTCGTGAGAGATGACGGGGTTCCGGCGGCGGCCGACCTCATGCGCATCCCCCTGGAGTTGACGGTGAACGGCAAGACGGCGAAACCCCGGCAAGTGCCCGGAAGCGGGCGGCTTGACCTCTCCTCCATCCTCGACGGCACCCTGGAAGGCCGGACGGCGTTCGTGTATGTCGAGCTGGACGCCGACCAGGACGGGGAGGCCACCATCGGCATCGGCGCGGACTGGTGGTTCCAGGCGTGGCTCGACGGCGAGCGGCTGGGCGACACGCTGGCCACAGGCAACGGCTACAGTACGGTGAGCCCCGCCGACCATCCCTGTAGCGCCAAGCTCAGCAAAGGCCGCCATCTGTTGGTGCTGCGTTCCATCAGCGGCAGCGGCGGCAGCGTCCTGGCCGTCGGCGACCCCGCCGAGGGATTGCGGATACGCGCCGAGGGGGAGCGGCAGCGCGTCAAGGAGCGGTGCGGCCAGGAAAAGGAGGCGCTCCGGCAGATCGAACACATCCCCGACAACTTGCCCCCCGCCCGCCCGCTCGCAATCCCCGGACTGGCCGAACCCATAACTTTGGGCTTGACCCCGGCGCAACGGCATTTGCGCCGCGAATGCCTCGTCTACCCCCTCCGCGCCCCCTTCCGCAAGGATTTGGGGATGGCTCCCGAGTTGACGCTGATCGACTTCGAATCTTGGTCGTCCCACAGCGCCGAGGAGCCTTGGATCATCTGGAAGGCGCGGAAATTCGCCGCCCGGATGCGCGGCGTCCTCCCGACGCTCGACCCTGGAGAGCACATCCTGGGCAAACCTTCCTGCCACGAGTACGGCGAGGAGGAAGCCGAACGCGTCCGGGAGGCCCGGCAGTGGCTGTCGGAGAACACCCCGCCCTCTCCTGGCGGCGACAACGGCCATTTCCATCCTGACTACGAGACCGTCCTGAAACTGGGCGTCGGCGGCCTGCTTGGAAAAATCCGCGGCCACCTCTCCGCCCTGCGCCCCGGCGACCCCAAACGCGACTTCTACCTGGCTTGCGAGATGGTCATGCAGGGTTTCGGGGACTATATCCGCAGAATGGCGGCCGCCTGCGAGGCGAACGCCGCGGCCAAGCCCGCCGAGCGCGCCCATTGGACGGAAATGGCGCGCGTCTGCGCCAATATCGCCTCGGAGCCGCCGCGCACGTTCCACGAGGCGTTGCAGCTGATGCAGTTCGTCCTCTTCGGCGTCTGGGTGGGCGAAGATCATTCGCAGACCAGTTTCGGGCGTCTGGACCAGGCGTTGTTCCAGTTCTACCGCCGCGACCTGGAGGCCGGAGCGCTCACCGCGCAGCAGGCCTTCGAGCTGCTCTGCGACGCCTACATCCAGAACAACCGCATGCAGCCGGCCGGCGGGGCGATCGCCGTGATCGTCGGCGGCAGCGACGCGGAGGGGAACGACTTGACCAACCCCCTGAGCTACCTGTGCCTCGCCGCCCGCGAGGCGACGCGGCTGGTCTATCCGACCGTGGCGGTCGCCTGGCACCGGGGCAGCCCCCGCGAGCTCATGGACTTCGCCGTGCGGATGCTGGCCGGAGGCGTCGGCGACCCGGCGTTCTTCAACGACGAGCTCATCGCAGCGGGTTTGCAGGCGCATGGCGCGAGCCGCGTCGACTCCCACAACTTCATGAACTCGACCTGTGTCGAAATGAAGCTGGTCGGCGCCTCGAACATCTGGGTCACCGCCCCTTATTTCAACTGTCCGGCTCACTTGTTGGAAGTCATGCGCCAAGCCGGGGAAGGCGGCGAGCCCGCCGACTTCGCGGCGTTTTGCGCCAAGCTCCGCGACCGGTTCGCCGCGGTGGTGGCCGAAGCCGCGCGCGGCATGGAGGAGACCTGGAAACGCCGCGCCCAAACCGGGCTCCAGCCGTTCGCCAGTTGCGTGATCCATGACTGCCTCGAGCGCGGTCTCGACTACGACCAGGGCGGCGCCCGCTACAACTGGGTCGAAAACTCCTTCGTCGGCCTAGCCAACCTCGTGGACGGCCTCCTGGCCATCAAGACGCTCGTCTACGAACGGAAAGAGTTGACCCTCGCCGAGTTCCACGGCGTCCTCCGCGACGACTACCGCGGGCACGAGGCGTTGCTCGGCAAAGTGCTCAACGGCGTCGCCAAGTACGGCAACGACCATGAGGACGCCGACCGCCTCGCCGGGGAATGGACGCGCTTCCTCATGGACACGACCGAGAACAACACCGTGGGCGGCCACCGCTACGTCCCGGGCTTCTTCTGCTGGGTGATGCACGAGCGGCTCGGCGCGCAGACCGGAGCCACGCCTGACGGGCGGCGGGCGGGCAAGCCGTTCGCCGACGGCGCCGGCCCCGCCCAAGGACGGGAGCGTTCCGGGCCGACCTCATCGGTGTTGTCGACCACCAGCTGGCCGCATCTGCGCGCCATGGGCGGGGTGGTGCACAACCTCAAATTCGCGCCGCGAATCTTCGCCGACCAGGACGGCCGCGACGGGGCCAAGGCCGTCATCGAGACCTATTTGAAGCGCGGCGGCCTGGAGATTCAGGTCAATGTCGTGAGCCCGGACACCCTCAAGGAGGCGCAGCGGCATCCGGAGCTCCACCCCGACCTCATCGTCCGGGTGGCCGGCTACTCCGACTATTTCGCCAACCTGAGCGCGAACATGCAGGAGGAGGTCATCACCCGGACGGAGTTCGACCTCTAAACGCTCATCTCTCGTGATTTTTCGTTTCAGCGATGCGCTGGGCTTATGGGTCATATAGGTCATATACGACCTATATGTCTTATACGTGGCGCCATGGTGAAAACGCGACCTTTTTAGGGAAACATCCTATTAGGCGCGTCTTCCCGAAAGGAGGCTCAGTCGTCGCGGCGGCCGCCGAGCAACCCGGAGCGGATCAGGAAGTAGACCAGCATCAGCAGCGAGGACACCGCCGCCGCAACGTAGGTGAGGAACGCGGCGTTCAGGACGCTCCCGGCGCCGGCGGCCTCCTCGCGGTAGACGATGTTGGCGTCGACCATCATGCTCTTGGCGCGGGCGCTGGCGTCCCACTCCACCGGCAAGGTGACCAGGGCGAACAGCACCGTGGCGGAGAACAACACCACCCCCAGCAGCATCAGTCCGGAGGAATGGATGGCGAAACCGATGGCCAAGGCGATCCAGGACAAACTGGAGCCGAAGTTGGCCGCCGGCACCAGGGCGCTGCGCACCCCGAGGTAGGCGTAGTTCTGGGCGTGCTGCAGGGCGTGCCCCGCCTCATGACAGGCCACCCCGATCGACGACAGGCTATTGCCCCCGTAGACGTCCGGCGACAAGCGCAGGACTTTCGCCCCAGGGTCGTAGTGGTCGCTAAGGAAGCCGCCAACCTCCTCGATGGAGACGTCGTTGACCCCGGCGTAATCCAACAACCGTCGCGCGGCCTGGGCGCCGGTCATGCCGGAGCTCGCCGGAATCTGCGAGTACTTGGAGAACGTCATCTTGGTGTAGAGGCTTGCCAGCCCCGCCAGGGCCAGTCCGGGCAGCAGGAACAGAAAATATAGCGGATCGAAACCAAACATGCTTCACCTCCATTGGTTATGAGCTTCATAATATACATCCTCGCGGGGCCTATGACAACAAATCCGCGGGGATGTTCCGACGAAATCCGGCTCGGAGCTTGTGTTGTCGGTGAAGCGACGTTAGATTAAGGCGTCCGACACTTGGAAACTTTTGTCACTCATGGCTTAACATAGGAGCTTTGAAATTGAGCAAGTTCGACCTGGCGACCGTCCGGCACAGCGCCGCCCACCTGATGGCGGCGGCGGTGAAGGAGCTTCACCCCGAGACCCTTTTCGACATCGGGCCCTCGACCGCCGACGGCTTCTACTACGATTTCGACCTCACGGCCCGGCTCTCCGAGGAGGACCTCCGCGCCATCGAGAAGGCGATGATCCAGCTGGTCAACAAGAAGGTCCCCTTCGAGCGCTTCGAGGTCGACCGCGCCGAGGCGACCAAGCTTTTCGCCGACCAGAAGTTCAAGCTCGAACGCCTGGCCGACATCCCCGAGGGCGAGACCATCAGCCTCTATCGCCTCGGCTCGTTCCTCGACCTCTGCCGCGGACCGCACGTGGAGCACAGCGGCCAGGTGGGGGCGTTCAAGCTGCTCACCGTGGCTGGCTCGTACTACCGCGGCAAAGAGGGCAACCCCATGCTCCAGCGCGTCTACGGCACCGCCTTCCCCGACAAGCAGCAACTGCACGACCATCTCCAGCAACTGGAGGAGGCCAAGAAACGCGACCACCGCAAGCTGGGCAAGGAGCTGGAGCTCTTCAGCGTCTCCGAGCAGGTCGGCCCGGGGCTAGTGCTCTGGCACCCCGCCGGGGCGTTCATCCGCAACCGCATCGAGACCTTCTGGCGCGAGGAGCACTACAAGAACGGCTATGAGCTGCTCTACACCCCGCACATCGGCCGTTCCCAGCTCTGGCAGACCAGCGGGCACCTCGACTTCTACAAGGACTCCATGTACGCGCCGATGGACATCGACGGCTCCGACTACTACGTCAAGCCGATGAACTGCCCCTTCCACATCGAGATTTTCAAGGCGCGGCTGCGCTCCTACCGCGAGCTGCCGTTGCGCTGGGCCGAGCTCGGGACCGTCTACCGCTACGAGAAGAGCGGCGTGCTGCACGGCTTGTTGCGCGTCCGCGGCTTCACCCAGGACGACGCCCACATCATCTGCGCCCAGGAACAGATCGAGTCCGAGATCTACGAGGTGTTGCGCTTCTGCCTTTTTATTTGGGACTGCTTCGGGTTCAAGGAGATCAAGGCGTATCTGGCGACCAAGCCAGAGAAGTCGGTGGGCGAGCCGGAGCGCTGGGACAAGGCGTTGGTGTCGCTGCGTAACGCCGTGGACAAGGCGGGGCTGGCCTGCGAGGTCGACGAGGGCGGCGGAGCCTTCTACGGGCCGAAGATCGACCTGAAGGTCAAGGACGCCATCGGCCGCGAGTGGCAGATGTCGACCATCCAGTTCGACTTCAATTTGCCGGACCGCTTCGACATGACCTACATCGGCGAGGACGGCCAGAAACATCGGCCGTTCATGGTGCACCGCGCGCTTTTCGGCTCGCTGGAGCGGTTCTTCGGGATTTTGGTGGAGCACTACGCCGGGGCGTTCCCGTTGTGGCTGGCGCCGGAACAAGCGCGGCTCTTGCCGATCGCCGAGCGGCACCAGGCCTACGCCGAGGGGGTGCTCAAAGAGCTCCGGGCGCTGGGGCTGCGGGTCGAGATCGACTCGCGGTCGGCGACCACCGGGGCCAAGGTCAAGGACGCCCGCGACAAGCGCGTCGAGTACATGCTGGTGGTCGGCGACGCCGAGATGGCGAACGGGACCGTGGCGGTGCGCGCCCGTGGGGGCGTGCAGCTCGGGGAGATGAAGGTGGCGGACTTCGCCGCCCGGGTCGCCGAGGAGCTCGGGCCGCATAAATAGGCGGCGGCCCCGCCGATTTTCGTGAAAAGAATCGTCCGAAGGGGTTTACTCGTTTGCTTTCGGCGTTTTCGACGGTATTTTATTGGGCGTTTTTCGGCGCCGCTGGCGGACGCCGCAACTATTCTAAGGAGGAACGTGTTATCGCTAAGTTACTGCTAAAGACGGACAGGACATTCAAATCCACAAGCGTGCGGTTGATCAGCGCCGAAGGCGAGCAGCTGGGGATTGTCCCTGTGGAGAAGGCGTTTGCGCTGGCGGAAAGCGCCAGTCTCGACCTGGTCCTGGTGGCGGACAAGATGGAGCCGCCCGTCTGCCGGGTGCTAGACTTTGGCAAACTGGTCTACGACTCGAAAAAGAAGCAGAAAGACCAGAAAAAACACCAGCACGCTCAAAAACTCAAAGAGGTCAAGTTCCATGTGAACATCGACCCGCATGATTACGGGATAAAGATCCAGCATGCGATTGATTTTTTGAAGGATGGCTGTAAAGTAAGAATTTCGCTCGTGTTCCGCGGTCGTGAAGCGGCGCACAAAGAGATGGGCTACGAGTTGATCGAGAAGCTCACGGGCGATTTGGTGCCCTTTGGGACCGCTGAAGGCAAGGCGACGATGGCCGGCAAGACCATCTCGTTGAGCTTCAACGCCCTGGCGCCCCACTGACCAAGGCTGGTGGCATCGGCCTCGACAGTGCGCAGATGAAACTTTTTAAAACAAGGAGTAACAACGATGCCCAAGATGAAGACCCGCAAGTGCGCTTCCAAGCGCCTGAAACAGACCGGTACTGGCAAGTACGTCCACAACAAGGCTGGCGCCCGCCACATCCTCACCAAGAAGAGCTCGAAGCGCAAGCGTCGTCTCGGAGCCGGTGGTTTGGTCTCGCACAGCGATTTCAGCCGCATCAAAGCTAGCCTGCCCTACGGCCTGAAGTAAGAAGAGGAGCCACCACCAATGAGAACTACTTTCGCCGTCCCGTCCCGCGCCCGCCGCAAAAAGGTCCTGGAGCGGGCCAAAGGTTTCCGCGGTGGACGCGGCAACCGTATCCGCGACGCCTACGACGCCGTGATGAAGTCCGACGCCGCCGCCTATATCGGCCGCAAGCAGAAGAAACGTCAGTACCGCGGTCTGTGGTTGATCCGTATCAACGCCGCCGTCCGCCCCCAGGGGCTGACCTACAGCGCTTTCATGCACGGCCTCAAGATGGCCAACATCGACATGAACCGTAAGATGTTGTCCGAACTGGCCATCCAGGACGCCGCCGCTTTTACCGCTTTGGTCGAAGTTGCCAAAGCGTCCCTGAGCAAGTAAGTCACAGCATAGTTTTTTTCGATTCGGGAACGTGTCGGCTTCAAAAGCGGCATGTTCCCTTAATTTTTTTAAGCCCCAGGTGTAAAATGTCAGAGTCCTTCACGGATAAAGTCGCCAGCTTGCTGGCCGAGGCGGACGCGGCCTTGGGCGCCGCCACCACCGAGGCCGCCATCGAGGAGGTCCGGATCAAGACCGTCGGCCAACGCAGCGGCGCGTTGCGCGATCTCAGCAAGGAGCTCGGCGCCTTGCCCCCTGAGGCCAAGCCCGAGGCGGGAAAGGCCCTCAACCACTTCAAGGCCCACGTCGAGGCCGCCCTCAAGGTCGCCGCCGAACGCTTGCAGGGATCCGTCGCCGAGCCCGCGGCGGGGATCGACGTCACCTTGCCCGGCCGCCGCTGGGCGCTGGGCAGGAAACACCCCGTCAGTTTGGTCATCGACGACGCCGTCGCCATTTTCCGCCGCGTCGGCTTCATCGTCGCCGAGGGCCCCGAGATCGACGACGTCCACCACAATTTCGACGCCCTCAACACCGATCCCCACCATCCCTCCCGCGACGAGCTGGACACCTTCTACTTCAACGACGGCCGTTTGCTGCGCACCCAGACCTCCACCGTGCAGATCCGCGTCATGGAATCCCAGGAGCCCCCCGTGCGCATCGTCGCCCCGGGCCGCTGTTTCCGCCGCGACACCGCCGACGCCACCCACAGCGCCAACTTCCACCAGATCGAGGGCCTCTACATCGACCGCGACGTCTCCATGGCCGACCTCAAGAGCATGTTGCTCTATTTCGCCCGCGAGATGATGGGCCAGGACGTCCGCATCCGTCTCCGCCCCCATTTTTTCCCCTTCACCGAGCCGAGCGTCGAGTACGACTTCTCCTGCGTCATCTGCGGCGGCAAGGGCTGCGGCGTCTGCAAACAGTCCGGCTGGCTGGAGATCTCCGGCGCCGGCATGGTCGACCCCGCCGTCCTGGCCAACGTCGGCTACGACCCCGCCCAGTGGAGCGGCTACGCCTTCGGCATGGGCATCGAGCGCATCGCCATGATCCGCTACGGCATCAACGACATCCGCCTCCTCTACGAGAACAACGTCAAATTCCTTGAGCAATTCTAACGGGGCCCCCCATGAAAACATCTTCCAACTGGTTGCGGCAATATGTGGCCATCGACGGCAGCGCCGACGCGCTCGCCGAGAAACTCACCATGGCCGGGATAGAGGTCGAGGCCATTGAGCGCGGCGCGGCCATCCCCGTCGGCGTGGTCGTCGGCGAGATCCTCGAACGCGCGAAACACCCCGACGCCGACAAGCTCTCCGTCTGCCGCGTCTCCGACGGCAAGGAGGAGTGGCAAGTCGTCTGCGGCGCCCCCAACTGCGACGCCGGCAAGCGCGTCCCCTTCGCCACCGTCGGCACCGAGTTCGCCGACCCCAAGGGCGGCAAGTTCCAGATAAAGAAGCGTCCCCTCCGCGGCGTCGACTCCAGCGGCATGCTCTGCTCCGCCGACGAGCTCGGCATGGGCGGCGGCCATCACGGCCTGCTGGAGCTGCCTTTGGACGCCCCCCTCGGCGCGGCGGTCTCCAGCCTCTTCCCCTCCGATGACATCTTCACCTTGGAGATCACCCCCAACCGTCCCGACTGCCTCTCCCATTGGGGCGTGGCCCGCGAGGTGGCGGCGGTCTCCAACAACGCCGCCCTCAAGTTCCCCGAGATCACCCTGCCCGAACCTAAAGCCCACGCCCCGGCCAACCTGGTCGAGGTCCGCGAGCCCGGGCTCTGTCCCCGCTACACCGCCAGGATTTTCCGCGGCGTCAAGGTCAAGGACAGCCCCGACTGGCTCAAGCAGCGCTTGGTGAGCGTCGGGTTGCGCCCCATCAATAACGTGGTCGACATCACCAACTTCGTGCTGCTGGAACTCGGCCAACCGCTGCACGCCTTCGACCTCGACCTGCTGGAGGGAGGACGGATCGTCGTCCGCCGCGCCGCGGCGGGCGAGACCATCGTCACCTTGGACGGCCGCGAGCTCAAGCTCGACCCGGAACGTTTGGTGATCGCCGACGCCTCCAAGCCGATGGCCCTGGCCGGGGTCATGGGCGGCGAGCATAGCGGCGTCTCGGAAAAGACGGTCAACGTGCTGCTGGAGAGCGCCTGTTTCAACCCCGCCAACATCCGCAAGACCTCGAAGGTTATGAGCATCAGCTCCGACTCCTCCTACCGTTTCGAGCGCGGCGTCGATTACGAGATGGTCAAGACCGCTGGCGACCGCGCCGCGGCGCTGATCCTCGAGCTGACCGGCGGCGAACTCGTCACCGAGCTGGTCGACGTCAACTCCGGAGCCCCCGCCAAAGTCGAGATCCCCTGCGACTTCGACCATATCCGCCGCGCCCTGGGCACGCCGGACTTGTCCAACGTCGAGATCGTCGCCATTTTCGCGCGTCTCCGTCTCCCCGTGGAGCGGCTCGGACAGGAGTCCTGCGTGGTCGTCCCGCCCAGTTTCCGCGGCGACCTGCTCCGCGAGGCCGACCTAGTCGAGGAGGTCGCCCGCATCCACGGGCTCGACAAGCTCCCGGTGGTGCCGATCAAGGCCGTCTCCGGCGGCCCCATCGCCGCCGATTCCTACATCCTCCAGGAGGCCGCCCGCGACCAGTTGGTCGCGTTGGGCCTCCACGAGTGCTGCAACTACACGCTGGTGGACTCCAAACTTCTGGCCAAGGACCCGCGTTTCGCCCCGTCCGACCTGCTGCAAGTGAAGAATCCGATCAGTTCCGAGCAAGACTGTTTGCGCCCTAGCCTCTTCCAGGGGATGTTGAAGGTGGTCGCCCACAACGTCGGCCACAACAACCATGATCTGCGCTTGTTCGAGATCGGCAACGTCTTTTGCGCCGACGCGTCCAAGCATCCCGAGCAGCGTCTCAAGGCCTGCTTGGCGTTGAGCGGCCGTCGCCACCCGGAGCGGTTCAACGACAACTCCGCCAGCCAGAGGGACGAGAAGGACGCGGCGTTCGATTTCTTCGATCTGAAAGGTTTGCTGGAAAGCTGGATGGACGCCCGTCATTTCGGGCGGGTGATTTTCGCCAAGGTGGAGCATCCGCTTTTCGCCGTGGCCGCCGAGTTGCGCCTAGGCAAGGAGCCTGTCGCGCTCTTCGGCCAAGTCGCCAAAGGGGTCACCAGGGATATCCGGCTGCGGAGCCCGCTGTTCGTGGCGCTCGTCGAGCTGGGACGGCTGTTGGCGTTGCCGGCGCCGGTGGTGAAGTTCAAGCCTCTCACGCAATATCCCGCGACCCAGCGCGACGTGGCGGTGGCGGTGGCCGAGGAGGCCGAGCAGCGCGGCGTGCTGGACTTCATCAAATCCAACGGCGGCGCCGCGCTCGAGCGCGTGGAGCTCGCCGACATCTACCGCGACCAAACCTTGGGGGCGGGGCGCAAGAGCCTCAAGTACACCCTGACGTTCCGGCTCCCCGGGCGCACCTTGACCGACGACGAGGTCAACGCCGCCTACGAGGCGGTCCGCGCCAAACTGGCCGCCAAAGCGGGCTTGGAGTTGCGCTAGTAGGCCGCCCCTGGTCCCGGGCGGATAGCTGTTTCGCCGCGACGTTTAGGGACATGGAAGTTGCCAAAATACCGTTTATCCCTGAGCGCCAGGCTGTTGGCGGCAAGGAGCGAGAAGTGAGCATGCCGCGGCATGTGAACGCCGAGCGACGCTGCCGACGACGGCCTGCCGCCAAGGAGAAATGGTAGATTGGAAAGTTCCGTGTCCCTTATGAGGGGGCGCCCTTTCGGACGCCCCCTCGTCATGTTATTTGAGCTTGCCGTCTTTCCTCAAGGTTTCCATCGTCTTCTCGACAACCGCGTCGGAAATCATTTTGTAAGCCGGGCCAGACCAGTGATATTCGTCGCCAGCGGCGAGGTCGAGCCGCGCGGCGAGCGGGGTGTACATGTCGATGACCTCGACGTCCTCGTCCTTCATGACCTTCTCGGCGATGCGGTTGATGCGCAAAACGATGGCGTTCTTATCGCCGAGCGCCTCGACCGCTTTGCCCGGCGCCGGACGCCTCGCGGTTTGCGGCGTTGTCGCGATCCAGAAAAGTTTGGCTTGCGGCGCGCCTTCCTTGAAGCCGCGGACCAAGGCCCGGGTGGTGTCATAGATTTGCTGGTCGGTCGCCTTCTCCGGCGTCCAATGCAAAGAATGAAGCCCGTTGTTGAAGAAAATGACGTCGAATTTCGCGGCGCCGGCGCCCTCTTTGATCGAGGCGTTGGTGCCGCCGCCGAGGCCGTTGATGAAGCTGCACCAATGATAGGCGTAGACCTTCCCTTCGAGCGCCGGAAGCAGATAGCCGCGGTAGCCGCCTGAGATCGAATCGCCATAGAAAAGGATTTTCGGCCGGTTCGGGTCGACAATGGTCGGAGTGTCGAGCACCCAATTCTTGCCCGCGATCGCGCCGCGCGGCTCCGGCCCCACCTTTTCCTTCGGGGAGACATAGTTGAAATCGGCGCCATAAACTTTCAGGCTGGAGATCTCCGCCGCCTTGAAGGGTATCTCTTTGGGCAGCAGCTTCTTGCCGATCCAGAGCGGCTCGTCGTTGGGGATCAGCATGGTGAAATGCCTGCTCCCCAGGTTATCGTTCAAGTAATAAGCGAGAATGCCGTTCTTGGCGGTGACGGTGAACGTATACGGCGTGTCGGGTTGAAACTTCAGGCCAATGCCGCCGATGTGCATGCCGTTCACAATCGGACGATACACCTTCCAGTTTTTCCCGTTGATGCAGGAAAGCCCGAAACCGGTGTCCTCGCCATCTTTGCGCTGCTTCAAGAACAGGTTCAGCATCGTCTCGTCGGCGAGCTCGGGGAATTTCACCGTGGCTTGGACGGTGAAGTTTTTCCCGTCCGGGAACGCCGCCGCCGGGACGCCGAAATAGTTGTCGCCGCCGACAGTGACCACGCCGTTCACCTTCTCGATATTCCCGTGCTTCAAGTCCGCCGGGATCTCATCTTTCGTGAGATCCCAAAGCGGGGTTTGCGCCGAGACGACGGTCGCGGCGCCGAGCGTGAGGACACCCATCAACAAACGTTTCATTCCCATTTCCCTTTCTTGTTGAAAAACGCTAAAAGCCGATTAGATAGACGTTGTACTCCCCTGCGCCAACGGTTTCGACGCAAGCTCCGCCGCCGGAGAGCAGCAGCGCGGCCAGCTCGAACCCCGCGCCGGAAAGCATCGAGCCATAACGGTCGGCGTGAGCCTCCGGCGTGATGTTGGTCGGCAGCCTGGCCAACAGTTCCTGGTAGGCCTTCCCCTCGGACCGCAAGCCCCGCGCCGCCAGGAACAGCCGTGGCGCGCCCCGGAGCAGCTCCAATGTCTCGTCCAAGCCAAGTTGCCGCCGAAGCTCGATCCACCCCCGGCCTCCGGAACGGGCCAGCAGGAAAAACACCGTCCCCTCGCCAGGGCAGAAGGCGTCGCGTTCGAAGTCCAACGGCGCCGGTCGTTCCCCGCCGACGCCCAGGCTGGCGACGGCGTAGCCCAGCAAGGGATGGTAATCCTCGCCAACTCCGGCGAGCACGTGGTCGGCCTCCTGGCTTTCCAGCGTCAACTCGGCGGCGTCCAGGACGTTGGCGGTGGTCATCCCCAGGGTGCTCAAGCTCAGCGACGGCCCCGTCAGCCCCGCCTGGATGGACACCTGCGCGACGACGGCGTTGTGCACCGAGGCGGTGAACGGGGTCGGCGAAGCGCAGGCGTCGCCCGCGGCGTTCAGCGAATCCAGGAAAGCCATGCTGGAGCCCAGCGGGCCATGGGCGCTGCCGAACACCACGCCCGCGCGCTCTTTGTCCAACACGGCGTCCTGGAGCGCCAGCAGCGCCGCCAACAACGACCGCCGGGCGAAGCCGTCGAGCCGTCTTAGCGCGCGGGGCGGGACGAGGCTCTCCAGCGCGTCGGGGCTGGAACGGTAGGTGGCCAGGCGGACGTTTCCGCCGGGGGTGTCGAACGGCTCGACGACGATCCTGGGGGGGGCGTGGAGGAAGGGGCCCGGGGCATTCCCCGCCGCCGTCACGACCCCCAGGCCCTGGACCGCCAGCCTCATGTGGCCAGGGCGCGGAGGCGTTCCAGGAACGCGGCGGCCAGGGCGATGCGGTTGTAGTCGCGCAGGACGAAGGCGTGGCCAGCGGCGCCCATGGCGCGGAGCTCCTCCGGCGACTGGCGGCGCAAAGCCATGATGGCGGCGGCCAGCTCGGGCGGGTGTTCGGCGGGGACGGCGACGGCGCAGCCGCTGGACAACGCCAGGTCGGCGCCTTCGCCCTCGCCGCAGAAAATGAAGGGTTTCTCGGCGGCCATGAGCTCGAACATCTTCGAGGGCCGGGCGCCGTGAAACAGCTCGATGTCCCGCAGCGGCACCAAGGCGACGTCCCAGAGCGAAATGGCCTTGAGCATTTCCAGCCGGGGCATCGACGGGAAGAAGTGGACCTTGTCCAGGCCGCGGGCCTTGGCCTTGGCGACTAGCTCGTCCTTCTCCGGGCCGTCGCCGAAGAGGGCGAAGCGGACGTCCTCGTCCTGGAGCAGCGCGGCGGCGTCGAGCACTTGGCTAAGCGCCTGGCTGCGGCCATGGTTGCCGCCGTAGCCGACCACGAAGCCGCCCTCCGGCAAACCCAGGCGGCGGGCCAAGTCCAAGTCTTTGGGGATGGGGAAGAAGGTCTCGGGGTCGACGCCGTTGGGGAAAAGGAGGGTCGAGGCGCGGGGGTGGCGTTTCTTTACCCCGTCGACGATCCCCTCGGTCTGGCAAGAGACCAAAGCGGAACGGCGGTAGAGCAGGCCCTCGAACCATTCCAGGCAACGGAGGGCGGGGCCGGGGCCGAGCATCCCCAGTTGCACGGCGCTCTCGGGCCAGAGGTCGCTGATGTTCATCACCAGCCGCGAGCGTTTCAAGAAGGCCAGGGCGAGGGCGGTGAAGCCCAGGAAGAGCGGCGGGCTCTCGCAGACCAGGAAATCGGCCCGTCCCAGCCGGAACGCCCCCACCAGCAACGCGGCGAAAACGAAGGAGAAATAGGCGCGGAGCTGAGGGATGGTCCCTTTCTTGCGGCTGGGGAGCATCCAGGCCCGGACCACCTTCACGCCGTCGATCTCCTCGGCGCCGCTGAAGCGGCCGCGGTAGTCCTTGAATACCTCCCCGGCGGGGTAGTTGGGCATGGCGGTGAGGACGGTCACCTGCTCGCCGGCCTGGGTCCAACGTTTGGCCAGATCGTGCAGACGGTTCTGGGGCGCGCCGTGCTCCGGCGGGTAGTACTGGGTCAGAATCGTGATTTTCATGGACGGTTCCCTTGTCTCCTGTCTCAATAATCTCCACCGCCCCGCCGCGATTGTCAACCGCGCATTGAATATTGCGCGAGGCGCATGTAAATTCGAGCGCCTCGCATTGAACCCAACAACAGGAAAACCGCGACATCATGAAACCGCTAGTCATCGCCGGCAAGGAGTTCTCCAACCGTCTCTTCCTCGGCACGGGGAAATTCTCCTCCGCGGCCGCGTTGCGTTCCGCCATCGACGCCTCCGGGACGCAAATGGTCACCATGGCGCTCAAACGCGTCGAGCTAGGCAACCCCGACGACAACATCCTTTCGGCCATCGACGCCAAGCTCGTGCAGCCGCTACTTAACACCAGCGGGGCGCGGGACGCCGGCGACGCCATCCGCATCGCCCATTTCGGGCGCGCCGCCGGTTACAACTGGATCAAGCTGGAGATCCACCCCGACCCCCACTATTTGCTGCCCGACCCGGTGGAAACGCTGGCCGCCGCCACGATCCTGGTCAAGGAGGGGTTCATCGTCCTGCCCTACATCAACGCCGACCCGGTGCTGGCCAAACGTCTGGAGGACGTGGGCGCGCACGCCGTGATGCCGTTGGCCTCGCCCATCGGCAGCAACCAGGGGTTGCAAACCACGGCGATGCTGCGGATCATCATCGAGCAGGCGACGGTGCCGGTGGTGATCGACGCCGGGCTGGGGATGCCCTCGCACGCGGCGGCGGCGATAGAGCTGGGGGCGGACGCCATCCTGGTGAACACCGCGGTGGCGGCGGCGGGCGATCCGGCCGCCATGGCCAAAGCTTTCGCCCTGGCGGTCGAGGCCGCGGCCATGGCTTTGGAAGCTGGTCCGTCCGCGGTGTCGGCGGTCGCCTCCGCCAGCTCTCCCGGCAATCTCTTCGATCGCCTTTTTTGAGGTGGCGTCTAATCTAACCGCTTTTTAACTCCATATTAACAAAGCCCTTTGACTGTCAAGCCCCATGGGTTATTTTATGCCTCGGGAAAAGCGAGGCGCCCTAGGCGTCTCCGAATTTGGGCATTGTCAAGCCTAAGGTCGTTAAAAACGTAACACGAGAGAGAGGAGCAATGAGATGAAGCGAATTTTGACGAGGGCGCTCTTGGCCACGGCCATGGCGCTAGCGACAAGCTGGGGCGTCTCCGCGCAGGAGAAACGCGAAATCCACATCGTCAACGACAACGGGGCGGACTACATCGTCCAAAAGGTCTACGAGCTCAAGCATGTCGACGCGGCGTCGATCTACCCCTACGTCAAGAACGCGCTGAAACAAAGCGGCGACGACGTCGGCCTCACGGAGTTGAATTACAAGGCCGAGAAGCGGCAATTGCTTTTGGTCGCCCTGCCCCCCTACTTGATCCCGTTCATCGACGACCTCATCGCCAAGCTCGACCGCCCCTGCGCCGCCGGCAGCGCCATCAACGGCACCTTCATCGGCGGCGACGGCATCTACGACTACGCCTACAACCCCAAGAACCGCTCCTCCAACGCCTTGGTCAGGACGGTCACGTTGCTCGCCGGCAGCGGCGAGGGCAAGGCCTTCGTCGACGGCTTCACCAACTCCATTTACTGGAAGGACTCCCTGTCCGACGGCTCGGACTACTTCAAGTTCCTGGACAACCTCGACGTGCCGGTGCCCCAGGTTGAGTTGAGCATCAACCTCTACGAGCTTTCCGACAGCAAGCTGCGCGAGCTGGGCATCGACTGGATCGCCTGGAAGAACGGCCCCGGCGCCAGCTTCTTCCAAGTGGCCGGCGACATGATGAACTATCAGAGCAACTCCGACAAGTTCGGCGGCATGGCCAACATCGCCAGCCAGGCGAGCAACGCCTGGGGCGGTTTCCTCTTCGCCCCCCAGATCGACGCCTCCTACCTCCGCCTCCTGGCCGAGAAAGGGCGCTCCCGCACCTGGACCAGCGGCTTCATCACCGTGATGAACAACATCGCCCCCGAATACGCCAACGACAACACCTTCGGCGACGCCGCCGGCGCCAACTTCTCCTACCACATGAGCGTCAATTCCGGCGACCAGTACATCCAGAAGGACGACAACATGGAGACCGTGGTCAAGACCAACCCCGTCTCGGTCGACCTGACCGTCACCCAGCCGGTGATCAACATCCCCGGCAAAGACGCCGCCGGCAAAGACCTCCCCGCCATCCTCAACTGCAACTACACCATCTCCGCCAACAGCACCGTCTCGGTCGAGAACAACTCCTCCACCTTGCCGGTCACCAACGCCCACATCATCAACTCCAACCTCTACATGATCTGCGGTTCCGAGAAACTCGTCGCCTCCTTCTCCAAGGAGTGGAAGACCAAGCAGAAACAGGGCTTGCCCTGGATCAGCGAGCTGCCCATCCTCGAATACATCGCTGGCTCGGTGAACGAGGCCCAGGGTGTCAGCCGCTTCTTCGTCACCTGCAACGCCAGGCCGATGAATCCCAGCAGCCCTGTCAACCCGCGTGACAGCGACACCATGGAAACCTTCCATGACATGATCATGCAGGACGCCCACTAAAACTTAACTTCTCAATCAGAAAGGTTGAATACATAATATGAGAACGCGAATCCCTCTCAAGTTGACCTTGTCGTTGCTCGCCGGCGTGATGGCGACGGGCGCCTTGGCCCAGCTCACCCCCACGGCCCCAGGGGTCTGGGACGGCTCCTCCAAGCGCTACAACCCCTACACCACCCCGACCCCGCCCGTCGAGAACGGCCAGGGCGGCATCGAGGACGCCCCCGTCGAGTCCCGCTTGCAGTTCCTCGTCAAAGAGGACACCAAGGAAGTCTGGTACAAGCGCGACAACAACGAGCCTGACTTGGTCACCAGGGCCTATCAGATCAAGAACGCCGACCCCTTCGAGATGCTGCCCTACATCAAGACCGTCGCCCAGAGCGGCCGTTTCTACAAGGGCAACGTCCAGATCATCGTCTACAACGACGGCGCCAAATTCATGGTCGTCTCCGCCGAGGACTACAAGTTCGAGAAGCGCGACGACGGCAGCCAGAGCATCGACGAGGTCATCGCCACCCTCGACCTGCCCAAAATGACGTCCAGCACCGGCAACAAAGTGGGCGTGTACTATCCCAAGTTCCGGCCCTCCAACCAGCTCATCCAGCTCATCGCCCGTCAGGGCCTAGACCTGGAGGGCGACACCAACGAGCTGCTCTTCTCCAAAGGCAAGATCAGCTTCGACCCGGACCTTAACTGCATCGTCTGGTACGGCGGCCCCTACGCCATCCCCCGCATGCTCAAGTGGCTCAACATCTACGACCGCCCCCTCCCGCAGGTCAAGGTCGAATACATGGTCTATGAGTTGGACTTCGAGAACGACGGCGCCATCGGCTCCGACTGGCAGGCGTGGAAGAACGGCCCCGGCCAGGACCTCTTCAGCACCTCCTACCAGGCGTCCCGCGGCTGGACCAGCATGGACAACCTCAACTATGGCATGACCGGCATCGCCAGCGCCAACCCCTCCAGCAACACCCAGTACGTGCGCTTCAGCCCGAAGTGGAACACCAAGTATGTCGACTTCCTGGTCGTCCGCGGCAACGCCCGCGTCCAGACCACCGGCGAGCTCACCATCAAGAACCGCATGGCCGGCACCATCGTCGAGATGACCAACTCCATCAACCTCAGCGACAAGGCCTACTCCAGCGCCAACCAGAAGATCGTCGGCAGCACCATCCTCATCAACAACGGCGCCTTCAAACCCGCCACCCAGAAGGGCAACGTCGTCGGCGATTACCAGATCGTCGCCTCCAAGACCTCCTACGGCGAAGGCACCATCACCACCTCCGACAGCTACAGCAGCGCGCGTCCCACCAGCGGTAACAAGTACAGCGTCTCCATCGTCTACCTCAACAATGACTACAACACCTGCACCTTGCAAGTCATGGGCAAGAACGAGGAGGCCACCACCGGCTTCGGCATCATCCAGGACGGCGTGCTCATCGAGGAGTGGGAGAAGGAGTGCTACAACGTCAAGGTCAGGCAGTGGAAAGTCACCGACACCACCACCGGCGCCACCGGCTGGGTCGACGTGACCGCCTCCCTCAAGACCGCCGCCGTCGCCGCCAACAACTTCATCTACAAGGACAAGATCACCGTCGTCAACAGCATCCGCGGCGACGCCTTCTACCTGAAGTTGTACCCGATCGTCTGCCAGGACTCCACCACCTTGCAAGTCGAGGGGCTGATGTCCAGCCTGATCGGCTTCCAGAGCAACGGCTCCCCCCGCATGCAGACCAGCGACATCGACACCCGCGTCGAAATCAACAACAAGTCCTCCAAGTTCGTCATCGGCGGCCTCCAGAAGTTCAAGAGCGTCCGCAACACCGAGGGCATCCCCTTCTTGGGCCAGATCCCCGGCCTCGGCTTCCTCCTCTCCCGCGAGGTCGAGGAGATCCAGAAGTCCCAGCTGGTGGTCATGCTCGAGTGCCAGGTGCTCACCCCCACCTACTTCACCTCGCTCGTCGGCGAGGACGGCGCCACCTTGACCAACAAGGGCAACGACATGCCGCAAGTCTCCATCAAGGATCTCCAGGATCTCCAGGAGATGCCCGAGAAGACCACCGCCGAGATCGTCAAGGTCAAGGAGGCCACCGGCAACATCAAGGAGAAGGGCTGGGAGAGCATGACCCATTGGGGCTTCGGCCAGTGGGGCATCGACAACGAGACCACCAAGATCGAGTTCACCGACATCGAGCTCTGACCTAGCCTCGCCAAAAGTTCCATCAAAAAGGCCCCGGGATTCCCCGGGGCCTTTTTTTGTCTCCCCTCTTGACTTTTTTCCCAGCTCGCGTTAGTATTATAACGCGATACCGGTATTACAATGCAATACTAACGCGGAGATTCACATGAGCGGCTATGTCAGGGAGTACCTCGACACGATCGAGCGTCATCTGGAGCGGATTCTCAAAGAGCAGGAGGGCGTCCTCGACAAGGCCGCCAAGATGATGGCCGACCACATCAAGCGGGACAAGGTCATCTACGTCTTCGGCAGCGGCGGCCATTCCAACATGATGGCCGAGGAGATGTTCCACCGCGCCGGCGGGCTCGCCTGCATGAGCCCCGTCTTCGCGGACAGCATCAGGATCCCCCACGTCCCCATGGGCGAGCGCGCCGCCGCCCTCGCCCCCGCCACCCTCGACTTCTACGGGATCGGCAAGGACGACCTCCTCCTCCTCGTCAACGGCTATGGCATCAACCCCGTCACCATCGAGACCGCCCTCGAGTGCAAAAAACGGGGCGTCAAGGTCATCGCCGTCACCTCCACCGACTATGCCGAGAAACTCCCGAAGGGCTTCCCCGGACGCCACCCCAGCGGCCAAAACCTCCACGAGATGTTCGACACCGTGCTGCTCACCTACATGGAGTACGGCGACGCCTTGGTCAAGATGGACGGGCTGGGCAGCAAGGTGGGCTCCTATTCTACCTTCGGCAACGCTTTCATCTGCAACGCCCTTGTCCTGAAGTGTTGCGAGGCGCTGCTGGCGGAGGGCGTGGAGCCGCCGATCATCAACAGCATCAACGTCGAGGGCGGGCTGGAGAAGAACCAGGCCCTCTACCGCAAATATCGCCCTTTGATCCGCTGGCTCTAAGGAAAGGGGACACCATGAACTCGTCGTGGCAATGGTTGAAGGAGACCCCCGTCGCGGTCCTGGAGGAGAACGAGCTGCCCGCCTGGCGGGAGCCGTCGCAAGTCCTGGCCGCGGTCAGGACCATGGGCGCCGACTTGCTGCGCTACCCGGCGATCCGCTGGGGGCTGCATTCCTGCTCCAAGTCCGCCTATCTCCCGAAGTATCCGGGACTGGGCTCCCGCGACCTCTTCGGCGAGATCCTCAAGACCATGAAGGACAACGGCGTCAAGGTCATGGCCTACTGTCATTACGGCGTGCTCCACCGCTATGCGGCGGAGCTCCACCCCGAGTGGGTAGGCAAGGAGGCCGACGGCCGCGACGCCCGCTGGAACGGCCCCGACCACCATTACCGCGCCTGCATGGCCAACACCACGTTCACCGACGCCATGCGGCAAGCCATCCGCGAGCTTCGCGCCAACTACCAGTTCGACGCCCTCTACCTCGACGGGCCGACCTGGTACGGCGATTGCCATTGCGGCCACTGCCAGGCCGCTTACCTCGAACTCCATGGCGAACCCATGCCCGCCACCTTGAGCGCCGCCGATGGCTCGCAGCGCAAGTACAACCGCGTCCGCGACGTCCATTGCGAGCGGATCGTGCGGGAGTTGCGGGAGGATCTCGCCGACGCCCCGGACTTGCCGCTGCTCTTCAACATGACGCTCCGGCACCTGCCTACCCATCGGACGGGCGTCCCGGAGCTCACCGCCCGCTGGGCCGACGGCGGCAACACCACCGAGGTGCACCGCCCCGGACGCCTCTGGGACATGCTACAGAGCGTGCGGCTCGGCGCCTCCCTGGGCAAGATCTCCCTGGGCTACTTGCCCCCCGGTCCCTACGACACCCTCAGGAACCTACCAATGGCCGAGCTGGAAGTTCTCGCCGGCGTCTACCTCATGCACGGCGCCACCCCCATGCTCGGGACCGTCTCGACCTTCCTCAACGACCAGTCGGCGGGAAAAATGATGGCCGCGCAAGTGGCGAAGTTCAAGGCTCGCCCGGAGGTCTATCACCGTGGCGGGCCGGTCAAAGAGATCGGCCTGGTCTACTCCCGCGCCAGCGCCGAAGTCTCCCCGGAGCTCGACCACGCCTTCAATGGCGCCTTCTCCGCCCTCCTCGGCGAACACCTCCACTTCGACTGCCTCTTCGACACCCAGCTCACGGCCGAACGTCTCGCCCCTTACCGGGCGGTCGCCATCCCCGGCGGCGTCTCACTGTCCCCCGACAAGCTGGAGTCGCTCCGCGCCTACGTCCGCGGCGGCGGCTCGCTATTGGCCTGCGGCGACTTCACGCTCTTCGACGAAGGGGGCCGCAAACTCCCCGACTTCGCCGCCGCCGACCTGCTTGGCGTCAATTTCTCCAGCGCTCGCCCGGACGCCCCCTACCGGGCGCGGGAATACCGCGAGACCGGCCCCCTCCACGGCTATTCCCTAGTCCCGGAAGCCTATCTCAACCTCAAAGCCGCCTTCGCCGGCATAGACAGCGCCCTCACCCCCGCCAGCGACGCCCAGGTCGGCATACCGGGGCTCAAACGCTGGATCGAGTACACCATCGTCAAAGCCGCCCCCGGCGTCGAGATCCTCGCCGACCTCTATCTTCCCGCCGGAGGGGCGTTCGGCGCGCCGCTGGACTTCCCCTACGGCGTCCCGCCGGGGATCACGTTGAACCGCTTCGGCCGCGGCAAAGTCATCTACTCGGCCGTCCCCCTGGACGGGTTTTACGCCCGGCGCGCGTTGCCGGAGACGCGCCGGTTGTTGCGGGGGCTCTTCCGCCTTCTCTTGGAAGGCGATCCGGCCTTGGAACTGGAGGCCCCGGCGGGCGTGATCATGAACCTCACCGAAAGCGTCGCCGGAATCTACCTGCACCTGCTCAACTACTGCGGCTCCATGCACGAGGATGGGCGGCCCGTCGAATGGGTGGCGCCGCTGGACGGCCTCCGCGTGAAATTCTCGAAGCGCCTTGGAAAAATCAAGGAACTCCGTTATCTTGCGGATGACGCCGCGATCCCGCCCGACCCGGACGGGGCCTTCACGCTCAAACGGCTTGAGGCTTTCGCGACTTATCAACTGCGAAGGGAACTATGACATGATTCAAGCCGTCGTGAAAGCCGCCAAGATCCTTGAGACCGTCCAGCGCGGCCCGGATGGCCGGCTCCGGCTGGTCGACATCGCCCGCGAGCTGGGCATGGAGAAACCGACCGCTTTCAACTTGATCAAGACCTTGCTGTCCTTGGAATACTTGGCGCAGGACGGCCCCGGCGGCGACTACCGCCTCGGCCCGAAGCTGCTTGAGCTGACCCAGGGCGGTTTGGGCGACGTGTTCCTCGCCAACCTTGCCCGGCCGCTCTGCGAGGAGGCGGGCAAGGAACTCGGCGAGAGCGTCTCCCTGGTGGCCTACCGCCAAGGGGCGGTCAAAATCATCTGCCGCGTCCTCTGCGACAACGAGATCGTCGTCTCGCCCAACACCTTCAAGCCCCTCTACACCACCGTCTCCGGACGCTGCCTGCTGGCGCAGTTGCCGGAGGACCAAGTCAGAAACGTGGTTGGCTTGCAGGGCGTCCCGGGAGAGCTTTGGGAAGGCGCCGAGACCCAAGCCGGACTCCAGCGCGCCCTTGCCGACATCAAGGCGGCGGGCGGGACCACCTTCCTCTCGGAGAAACGGCAGCTCGGCGGTGTCGGCTTCGTCATCGACGCCCCCGCGCCCCACCATCCCATCGCGCTCGGCGCGGCGATGCCGCTCTTCCGCTTCAACGCCAAACGCGAGCAGGTCCATGCCACACTGAAAAACTGCGCCACCCGCATCGCCAACCAGCTCAAACCATCAACATGAAATAAGGAGCCCCATCGTGAATGTCCTCAAGGAAACCGCCAACCATTTCCTCGCCCACGAGTTCAACGTCCTGGGCAGCGGCTGGAGGAAAGTCTATTACGGGATGCGGGCGGACGGCTTCGAGGGGAAGAACTATTCAGCTCCGTGGAGCGTCGCCGAGGCGGTGGCGGAAACCCCGCCGTTCCATCGGGCGACGCAGGAGCGGCTTCTCGGCCTCATCGAGGAGCTGCGCCCCGGCTACGAACCCATCGACTGGCAGATCGACTTCAAGTCCGGCGCCCGCTTCAGCGCCGGGGTTCATCACACGCAACTTAAATACGGCGTGGTCGAAGGCGTCGACGCCAAGGTCTCGGCCGACCTGGGGCGGCTCTACCAGCTCGTCCCGCTCGCCCGGGCGCATCTCGCCTTCAAGGCGGGCGGCTACAAGGAGGAGGCTCTGGCCCAACTGTTCGACTTCATCGCCTTCAACCCGTCGGAGCACGGCGCCGCTTGGCGCGCCAACATGAACGTCTCCATCCGCGCCGCCAACATCGTCATGGCGCTGGAGCTCCTCGGCGACCAGCCCGACCCCCTCGTCCTCGACAGCCTCGCCGCCCATGGCGACTTCATCATGGGCAATCTCGAGTTCCCCGAGACGAATTTCCACCCCAACCATTTCATCGCCAACCTCGCCGGGCTGCTGATGCTATCCAGCCACCTCGCCGACCGCCACCCCAAAGCCGCCGAATGGCGCGCCTACGCCCTCCAAACCATCAAGGCGCAGCTGGTCTATCAGAGTTACCAGGAGGGCACGAACTTCGAGGGCGCCACCTCCTACCATTGCCTGGTCCTGGAGATGCTCACCGCCTCGCTAATCCACGCCGCCAGGCAGGAGTCCCCGCGGGACATCCGCGGCTGGCTCCAACGCGAGCTCGGAGCGGAAAGCTTCGGCGTCTTCAAACGGATGTTCCAGGCCTACAAGAACTTCCTTCAGCCCGACGGCCTCATCCCGCTGATCGGCGACAACGACTCCGGCCGCTTCCTCTATCTGGAGGGGCTCGGCCTCGACGCCCGCGACTACCGCTTCCTGCTCGCCGTCGGCGCGGAGCTCTTCGACGACACCTCCCTCGTCGTCGAGCTTGACGCCCGCCATCTGGAATACGCCTCGACCCTCCTCGGCCGCAAGCTCGAAGCCCGGCCCGCGGCCCCCGCGACAAGCGCCGCCATGCCCGAGGCCGGCTTCTACGTCATGCGCGACGGAAACGGTGGTTACGCCTTCATCAACTGCGGCCCGGTCGGCACCTTGGGCAAGGGGGGCCACGCCCATAACGACAAGCTGGCCTTCACCCTCCTGCTCGCGGGCCTCGATGTCCTCGTCGATCCGGGCATCTACGCCTACACCGCCAGCGAGCACTTCCGGAACGCCTACCGCTCCGTGAAAGCCCACAACACCCTTTGCCTCGGCGGCGCCGAACAGAACACCTGGGGCGTCGCCAACCCCTGGTGGGGCATGACCGAGGACACGAAATGTGAAGCCCTCGAGTGGAGCCCATACCGTTTCCGCGGCCTCCACCACGCCTACGAGCGGCTCCCGGACGGCGCCACCCACCAACGGACAATCAGCTGGGACAAGGACGCAAAGCGGATCGAAGTCCTCGACGAGCTTCTCGACCCCAAAGGCCCCCTTCCCGCCGCCGAGTGCGGCTTCATGCTCGCCGCCGACTGCGTGATCGTCGCCTACGAGCCGACGGCGGTCCGCCTCCGCCGCGGCCCGCTTAACATCACGTTCACGGCCGACCAGGGCGTCTGGAAGACCGAGCCAGCCTTCCTCTCGCCCAACTACGGGGCGAAAACCTACAGCCAACGCCTCGTCCTGAAGCTGCCCGCCGGGACCAGCCGCGCCCAAACCCTGATCACCTATTGAACATGAGACAACAAACCATTGGCGCCATCGGCCTCGCCCGCAACGGGGTGAAGGACTTTCCGCTCATAACCCAGGAGGAGCGTTTCCGCGAGATCGAAGGCTATGTCAGCCATGCGCCGCCGCTGGATTTCCTCTGCCTCCCGGAGTTTTTCGCCACCCATGGGGTTTTCGCCGCCGCCCCCGCGGAACGGCTCGGACATGGCCCGGCGAGCGAGTTCTGCGCCGCGCTGGCGGGAAAACTGAAATGCAACGTGGTGGCGGGAATCCTCACGGAACGCGACGGCCTCAACTTCAACACCGCCGTCCTCTTCGGCCGCGACGGCACCGTTTTGGCCGCCTACGACAAAGTCCATCCGGCCCCCAACGAGACCACCATAACCCCCGGCGACAAGCTGCAAGTCTTCGAGGTCGACGGCGTAAAAGTGGGGATGCAGATCTGTTTCGACCTGAACTTCCCGGAAGGCTGCCGCGCCCTGGCCGTCCAGGGCGCCGACCTCATCTTCTGGCCGACCATGTGGATCGGCCCCACCGCCCATTTCATCGATTGCGTCATGCGGACCAGGGCGATGGAGAACTTCTGCTTCTTGGTCGCCAGCGGCTACATCCATTATGGCGAGAGCATGGCGGAGCGCTCGCTCTGCCCGACGGGAATCGTTTCCTGGGATGGCTATCTCCTGGCGCAAGCCGGAACCCGTCCCGGCCTCGTCTCCGCCCAAGTCGACTTTGATGAGCCGCGCCGTTTGCAAGGCTCCCGCGAGGCGCATTTCGCGGCGCGTCGGCCCGAGTGCTATTCAACGCTTATAAATTTGCGATGATCCCCTAGCTCAACCCCTGTCGGTATTCCCGGGGCGACACGCCGAGCCGTCTCTTGAACTGGCGCGAGAAATAGTTGCTGTCGTCGAAGCCGCACTCATAGGCGATCTCGGCCATGCTCTTGTCGCCAGAGAGCATCAAACGGCAGGCGTGGTCGAGGCGCAACCCGATCAGGTAGTCGACGGGCGAGGTGCCGCAACTCCGGTGGAAAACCCGAACGAACTGGCTCTTGGACATCCCCGCTTTCCGCGCCAGCTCGGTGAGCGTCATCGAGCGGGCGAAGTTGGCCTCCATGTAGGAGATCGTCCCGTTGAGGAGGGACAGCGCCGGGTCGAACGCCTCGCCTTTGCGAATGGAGGCGCGCGCCAGCGCGGCCAGCAGCAAACAGAACTGCGCCCGCGCCGCCGCCTGCCAGCCGAAACGTTTTTGGTCATACTCGTCGAGCATCGCCAAGGCGATCCGCCGGGCCTGGGCGAAGTCCTCCTCGCCCAAGCGCAGCCAAGGGAGGTCTTTGCTCCCCTCCCCCGGCGGCACGAACAACGCGTTGAACCCCCGGGCGTGGGTGAGCTCGGGAGCCAACGCCGCGAACGCCCCCGGCATGCAGCCGACCTTGATCTCGTCGAAGCCGCGCCTATCGCGCAACGCATGGCTCATGTTGGGGTGGATGACGAACACGTCCCCCGCCTGGGCGTCGAGCTCGACGCCGTTGACGACATGCCCCGCCCGCCCCCCCAGCACGAGCATCACCTCCACGGAGCTGTGCCGGTGCTCCTCGTAGTCGCCGTCGCCGATAGTCCGGCTCATGCTGAAGAGCGCATAGTCTATCTTGTTTGTCGGCGTAAACGTCAAGATGTTTTTATTCATGCGCATATGATGCTATGAATTGGGCGGATAGTCAAGGCATGAACACATGAAACCGCATATAATAGGAAAACTGGAACAACTCTCAGCCAAAAGGCAAGCCACATGATAGAGCTCAAATCAAAAACCTCCTCCGCGCAAAGGAAGTTCTCGCTCATCGAATTGTTGGTGGTGATCGCCATCATCGCGATATTGTCCGCACTGCTCTTCCCCGCCTTGGGCCGGGCCAAGGCCCAGGCGACCCGCATCACCTGCGCCAGCAACATGCGCCAGTGCGGTATCCTCTTCCTCGCCTATTGCGACGACAACAACGGCATGCCGCCACATTCGAAATACTATCGCCATTGGACTTTGGCCAACGGCGGACCGAACGCCACGGCAAACACCTACAACTGGGCCGCCATACCAGCGGAATGGCAGCGGAGCGTCAAAGGCATCTTCCTCTGCCCCGGCTTCATCCCGACCACCCAGTGCGACTACTTCGCCACCAGCTATCCGCTGACCACGGTCTGGGCCGGCAACGGGCCGGGCGGCGTCTACGAGTACAGTGACAAGTACCGCCGCCTCGACAAGATCGTCGACGGCTCCGTGATCGTCTTGGACGGCCGGGCGGACTACTGCTCCGACAATGGCGTCAGATTCGGTTGCGCCGAGGGTTCCAACAGCACCTTCGGCTACACCAACAAATACTTCGCCAATCTGTCCCTCCCGCCCTCCGACGGCGTCCGTCGCGGCAACGCCGCCTACGAAAACCATCTCGGCCAAGCCAATTTCTTGTTCAAGGACGGCCATGTCGACGCCTTGAAGGCCGGAGCCCAATTCGACAGCTCGTGGAAACTCAAATAAAAGGACAACGCATGAAGAACAACCTACTCCTGGCCGCCTTTTTGTTGGTTTTGGCGTCCTGCCAGCGTCCCGAGCCGGAGGATTCCGCCATCGCGGGGGCCCTGGCGACGCCCGCCTCCGCCATCCCGTCCGACCCGACCCTCAAGGGCGTCGCCGCAGGAGCCTCGAATCAGCTCGGCAACGACAACTCCATCACCCCCTTGACGCCCCGGCGTTCCAAGGAGATCACGGCCGGGAACCTGGTGGGTGTCGCCCTTGGCGAGGACATCCTCTACTATTTGTCGCCGGAGGTCAAGGGGATGCCCTGGAGCCCCTGCTGGATGGTCGCCGAAAGTTTCTCCAAACTTGACAAGTTCAACACCTTCTCCTCCGCGATGCATCTCCATCCCGAAGCGGCGGAATGGGCGCAGGTCGAGCTGAAGGAGCCGACGGAACTCGCCAAGGTCGCCCTACGCCCCAGGGACGCCAACGCCACCGGGTTTCCCGTCGACTTCCAGATCCTCCTCAGCCTGGACGGCAAAACCTGGGACAAGGTGGCCGACCTCAAGGACTACACCCCGAAGGGCCAAGCAGTTTTCAGCTTCGCCCCCCGGGAGGCCAAATTCGTCCGGGTGCTCGCCACCAAGTTGCGCCAGGAGGGGAAGGTGTATTACTTCCAACTAGCGAAGATCGAGGCGGTCGGCACGGACGGAGTCAACCACGCCCTGGCCAGCGAAGGGGCGGTGGCAACCGCCGGCTCCCCGCTGACCGACCAGGCCTTCGACTACCAGCGGTTCTATGAGCACCTCTTCGCCGCCGGGGTGAAATGGGTCATCGTCAGCCAGTCCCGCGAGGTGTTGCGCAAGCGACGCACCGAGGGGATCCCGCCCGTCTCCGCCGCGGAGCTCGCCACCCTCGACTCCCTGCGGGCCAACGGTGTCGAGGTGATTTACCGTGTCGACATCGACAAAGCCGCGGACGAGCTGCTGGGTAACCCCGGCGAGCTGGCGGAGGATTACGTCTCGTTGCTCGCCCCCGTCGTCACGGCGCTAAAAGGCAAGGTGGCGATATGGGTGTTGGCCAACGAGGAGAACATGTACGACATCGGCGAGAACAAGGCCGCCTTCGCCCGCCATCCCGGCAAGACACCGGAGGACTGGAAACGGGCCTACGTGAAGGTGGTTTCCGCCGGTTCCGACACCGTGCGGCGGCTCGATCCGGGCGCCTTGGTCGAGATCGAGACCGCCCTCTTCGATTTCGGCTGGACCGCCGACGTCCTGCGCCTCGGCCTGGCCGACAAGGTGGACGCCGTGGGCGTGCATGTCTACAAGGAGGTGGCCGGCAAGGAGCTGCGCCCCGAGATGGCCGCCACCTTCTTCCGCGACGGCAAGCGCGGCATGCCCAAAGACCAGCCTTACGCCGACTACAAGGAGGAGATCCAGACCTACCAGAAACTCCTCCATTCCTTCAACCCCGCGCTAAAGATGAATGTGGACGAGACCTGCGTGAACATCTACCGTGACGCCGCCAAGCCCGGTTGCATGACCGTCTCGGAGAAGTCCCAGGCCAAATGTCTGGCGCGGCTCTATCTCTACCACCAGTTTTACGGCGTCGGCCCCACCTGCTGGTGGATGCTGACCTACGGCCCCTCCCCCGATAGTTTCTGGGGGCTGCTGGACATGGGCGACCGGCGCCGCGCCGCCTGGTACGCCATGCGCAACGTGGCCGCGGTGATGGATGATTCCTACACCCTTTGCGACCAAGTGAAACTGTCGGCCAGTCCGGAGCCGGAGCACTTCACCCGCGCCGCCTTCCGGAACGCCGCAGGCGAAATGCTCATCCCCTACTGGGCGGCCGTCCCAATGCGGGACGAGAACACCGGAGTGGCATCCGATCTCCGGATCAGCGGCGACGAAGTCAAGTCGGCCGAGGCGGTGGACTTGTTGAGCGGAACCGTGCAACGTCTGGATTTCGAGTCTGTGGCTGGTGGCGCTCTTTTGAAAAACATGGTCGTCCGGGACTACCCGGTCGTGCTCCGCATCAACGCCGGCAAGTGACCATCCCTGGCGACAAATGCGCCTATAATGCTTATTCTTTACCAGATAGTCAAGGCGTACAAGCGCATATCCAGCTATTATCTTGGCAACATCATCAAGGAGCGCTTCCATGAACGACAACGCTGCGTTTGAGCTGGCCATCAATTTCTCCGAGACCTACAAGCAATACTGCGGCGCCCACCGGGCCATCCGCGAGGCGATGTGCCTCAAGCTTCTCTACCCCGCCGTCCTGGACGGCGTCCGGGAAGGCGACCTCTTCGCCGGAAGACTGCCGCCGAACTTCGGAGGCTCCATCCCCGTGGACTTCAACACCCAGAAAAACGGGGACGGCGGGTTCGCCATGAACTGGGGCGCGCTGGATGACTTGAAGAAACGCCTCGACCCGGAACGCCGCGCCCAAATCGACGCCGTCATGGAGTTCTGGGACACGGAAAGCACCTTCGTCAAAATCGGCGGACACGTCCGCGAGACCGACCCAGAACTCCATGCCGCATACCTCGCCTGGCGCGCCCGGGACGGCCGCGGCTACCAGCTCGCCGAATGCAAGTTGCCAAGAGGGGCGGGCTTCGTCGCCCTCGGCAACAACACCCGGGTCGCCGGGCTGATGCTCAATTTCGACAAGCTGTTGCGGCTGGGGCTCCCCGGCCTCGCCGCGGAGGTCGAGACGCGCCTGGGACGAAATGACGGGGCCCGCGACTTCCTCCAGGGACTGTCGCTTTGCCTTGAAAATTTCGCCGACGTCTGCCGTCACTTCGAAAACGAGGCGGAAAAAATGACGGTGTCCGTCAAAGACGCCCGTCAAAAGGCCGACATGACGGAGCTGGCGTCAACGCTCCGTCATATCCAGACCAAGCCCCCGGAGACCTTGCGACAGGCCATCCAACTGATGTGGCTCCAGTGCCAGATGTCGCGGGTGATGAACTATGGGCGCATGGACGTCTATCTTGGCGACTTCCTGGCCGCCGACCTCGCCGCCGGACGCCTCGACATGGCGGAGGCCGAACGCCTCCTCCTCGGCCTCTGGAAGTTGATCGACGAAAGCCAGCAGCCCTGGGACACCCGGATCGTCCTCGGTGGTGTCGGCCGCCGCAACGAGGGCAACGCCGACCGCTTCGCCCTGTTGGCGATGGAGGCCACCCGCCAATTCAAACGGCCCATGCCCACACTCACCTTGCGCTTCCATAAGGACCAGAACCCCGCGCTCATGGCCAACGCCCTCGACGTCATCAGGGACAGCGGCCTCTATCCCACCCTCTACAACGACGACGTCTATGTCGACGGCGCCCGCCGCATTTTGGACATCCCCGCCGCGGACGCCCAAGACTATCTGCCGCTCGGCTGCGGCGAGCTCATCCTCGACCACACCAGCGTCGGCTCCCCCAACAGCGTCCTCAACGTCCCCAAAGCCCTCGAAGCCGCGTTGCACAACGGCCACGACTCCGTCGACGGCCGCCTCCTCGGCCCGGAAACCGGCGCCGTGGACGCCCTCGACAGCTACGGCAAACTGCTCGACGCCTTTAAAACCCAACTCCGCCACGCCTTGCGCCTCGACACCCGTTGGCACACCGCCCAACATGAAGTCCTCAATCAAGAGTGCGCGTTCCTTTACCAGAGCCTGGTTTTCGACGATTGTATCGACCGGGGCAAAGCGCTGCTGGACGGCGGCGCGCGCTATCTGGGCGGCTGCAACGAGGGCTTCGGCTTCACCAACGCCGCCGACAGCCTCCTTGCGATAAAGAAACTGGTATTCGAGCAAAAACGCCTGACGCTGGAACAACTGGTGGCGATTCTCGACGCCGATTTCGCCGGCCATGAGCGGGAGCGCAACTGGATGCTCGAAGTCCCCAAGTTCGGCAACGCCGACCCCGAGGCCGACGCCTTGCACAACGAAGTCTGCGAGTTCATCCACGCCACGGCCAAGGAATGCGCCAAACCCGCGGGGCTGGACTACTACATCGTAAGCAGCGTCAACCCCGGCGGCATCACGTTGGGGCGTTATTGCGGCGCCAGCGCCGACGGCCGGAAACTGGGCGAGCCCTTCGCCATCGGCGACTCCCCGACCGCCGGGTTCGACAAGAGCGGCATCACCTCGTTGCTCTCCTCGGTGGCCAAGTCCGACGCCGCCAACGGCGGCTATATCACCAACCTCAAACTCTCCAAGGACATCTTCGTCCAGCACCGGCCCAAACTGGAGGCCGCCTTGAAGACCTTCTTCGCCAGCGGCGGCCAGCAACTCAACATCACCGTCGTGAGCCGCGGGGATCTGGAGGACGCCATCAAGAGTCCGGAGAAATACCCCCACGTGCTCGTGCGGATCGGCGGTTTCTCCGCGAGGTTCATCGACCTCGACCCGGTGACGCAGCGCGAGGTCTTGGCGCGGACATTGTATTAAAAAAACCAAATAGGGGACGCGGAGCGGCCATGGTCCAGGTCGAAGACCTGGTCGCCCCCGCCGGCGACAGAGGCGGCCGCCGGAGGCGAGCGCCGCTATTCTTTCAAGCTGGAGAGCAAGTCCAGGAACTCCGCGGCGCGGCGCGTCCAGGTGTGCTCCGCCATCACCTTGGCGTGTCCCGCCGCGGCCACCGCCTGGCGTTTGGACTCGTGCGACAGATAGTAGTCCACCCGCTCCCGCAAGTTGTCCAAATCGTGGTAGATGGCCAACTCGCGGCCCAGCTTGAAATGCCGCTCCAGGATCGGCCGGTACTCGGTCAGGACGAAGCCCCCGGACGCAGCGACGTCCAGACAACGCTGCTGCACGGCGTCCTGCAAATTAAGCGGCGAGCGGTTGACCACGATCTTGGCCGCGGCGTAGAGCTCCGGAAGCCGGGCGTAGTCCACCGGCGGGAGCAGCTTGACCTTGCTGCCGCGCAAAGGCTCGACCCATTCCTTGCCGCCCACCACCGTGATCCCGAAATCCTGCAAGGCCAAAACCGTCGCCAGCCGCGTCCGCGAAGTAAAACGGATGTCGACGTCGAACCACAGGCGTTGGAAATCCAAGCTGGACTGGCGGAAAAACTCCCGGTCGGCCTGGGGATGGAGCTCCAGGAAGAGGCGTAAGAGCTCTTTCTGGCGCTGCTCGCCATGCGTCTCCACCTGTTCCGCAGCGAACAACACGAAATCCCGCCGCTCCCCCTGGTGCCGGGCGGCGATGGCCTCGAGGCTTTCCACCGGTTTGACGCCGCCAACGAAAAGCAGCGGCGTGGACAACTTGCCGGGTTGAGCTGGCGGCGTGGCGGCGGTGCCGATCGGCAAGTAGCGCAAATGTTTGAAGCCCAGCTCCCGCAACGGCGCGAAAAACTCGGGGTCGATCCCAAAAACGCAAACCATGTCCTTGTCCCGACAATGCCGGACGCAGTCCTCGAAATACAGCGGATTGTCGTAGAACATCCCGAAATAGGGCACGCCCAGACGCTCCAGGACATGCGCCCCGTCGGCGCTGGGAATCACGCCGGTGAAATTGTAGCCCATGGCGAAATGGGGGGCGAAACTCTTGACCAAGCGCTGGAACTCGTTCTGCAAAGCGCCCAGCAACGCGTTTTCGCCGCGTTCCTGGGCCTCCCGCAGCGGATCCAGGCCGAAGGCGACGACCTCGCATCCCTGGGCCGCCAAGGCGTCCCGCAACGCCTGGTCGATGTGACGGATGACCTGGTTGCCGCTGCGGTCGTGGATGTATAGGATCTTGATCCCGTCCATAGCCATATTCCAAGAGAAGGAGCCAAAACAACGGGAGAACCCCTAGTGCTTTGGCTCCACTAAAAAAACCGCGTCCGGCTCAGGCCTTCTTCTCCGTCGGCTGGCAGTTTGTGACCTCCCTCACCTTGCCGAGATAGTCGGGTAGCTCGATCCCGGCCATGGACGCCACGTCGTGCAGCGGCGGCAAAGACTGCATCATGCCGCTGAGGAAGTTGGCGGTGGAGGTTTTCCCGTCGGCGTTGGAGCCGCCGTTGTCCCAGACGGTGATCTTGTCGATCTTCAGTTTGCTGATGGCCTCGGTCTGGAGTTTGACGATCATTTCGAGCTTCTCGATGAGGAGTAGCTTGGCGGCGGCGTCGGTGTCGGAGGCGCAAGCCTTGATAATCTCGGCGAAACCCTCGCCCTTGGCTTTCAAGACGTTGAAGTTACCCTTGGCCTCGGCCTGCAAGTTGGCGAAGGTGGCGTCGGCTTGGCCGTTGGCCTCGCGGCGGAGCTTCTCGGCCTCAGCCTCGGCCAGGATCTCGACCTGCTGCTTGTGGATCTCGGCGGGGACGATGACCTCGGCGCGCTGACGCTCGCGCTCCATCTCGGCGCGGGCGGACTGGGCCAGCTGCTCGGCCTCGAAGTTGGCTTTCTGGATCTGCGCCTCGGCGATGCGCTTGGCGGACTCGGCGCGGCGGAAAGCCTCGGCCTCGGCCTCGGAACGGGCGGCGTTGGACTTGGCGATCTCGATGGCGGAGAGGTTCTCGCCCTCGACCGCGGCGGCGTCGGCCTGCTTCACGGCGACGCGCTTGTTCTTGTCGGCCTCGGCCTCACCGGCCTGAGCCTCGGCCTCGGCGCGGGAAACGGCGATGCGGCGCTCGCGGTAGGCGGACGCCTTGCCGGTCTCGCCGCGACGCTCCTCCTCCGCGACCTCGATCGCCGCGGTGTTGATCGCCTCGGCGGCGGCGCGCTGTCCGATCGCCTGGATGTAGCCGCTCTCGTCGGTGATGTCGGTGACGTTGACGTTAATGAGCTTGAGGCCGATCTTGTTAAGCTCGGACTCGACATTGTCCATCACGTTCTTGAGGAAGGTTTCGCGGTCCTTGTTGATGTCCTCGATGGTCATCGTGGCGATGACCAAGCGCAACTGGCCGAAGATGATGTCGCGGGCCAGCTCGCTGATGGCGTCGGGCATCAACCCGAAAAGACGCTCGGCGGCGTTACCCATGATTTCGACGTCCGTGCTGATGCCGACCGTGAAGATCGACGGCACGCTGATACGGATGTTTTGCAAACTCAAGGCGTTCTGCAGGTTCACCTCGATCTGCAACGGCCGCAACGACAAATAGCCGTAATCCTGGATCACCGGCCAGACGAAGGAGGCGCCGCCATGCACGCAGATCGCCGCCTTGTGCGCCCCGCCCGTCCGTCCGTAGATCACCATGATCCGGTCCGACGGGCATTTCTTGTAACGGCTCAGAAAGGTGATGAACAGCCCGAAGAGCAGCACCGCCACCAACACACCAATAACCACAACTCCCGGATTCACGTCGATCCCTCCCTGTTTTAAACTGTTAGTCCGCGAAAAACGAAATCTCAAACCCCTACTCGTCCACCTGATCATGGAAGCCGCACTCGCAGGAGAGCGCAAACGACTCCAGCATGCGCTTAAGCTCCTCCCATGCTTTCCTGATCTTGACGGCCTCCACCTTGGTGACGCGGCCGTCGCTGAGGCTCTCGCCAATCTCCCTGAGCATGTCGCCAAACTCCTTGACGGAGGATGAGATGTAATCCCCTGCCCGCATCCCCCGCAACACCGAGACCGCCGGATTGCGCACGAAACAGCCACCAAGCTCCTCGCACACCCATTCGATGGCCAAGTCGTTCCCGGTGGCGTCGGCGAAGTCCACGAAACGCCGCAGCACGTCCGGCTTGGCTAGATCGTTGATCTGGTTGTAGAGCGCCGTCGGAGTCACGCCTAATTGCCGCGCCACCGTCTTGACTCCCGCCGCCGCGCAAGCCTCGCGCATCGCCTCCTTGCTGTTCACTTGAGCCTCCGCGCCCTGCGTCAATACGCTGTTATCATACCCCCAAGCCACAAAAAGGCCAACTGTAAATCTCCGCGGCCGTTACACCAGCCATTGCCACATGCAAAAAAAGCGGCGTCACCGCCGCTTCCAAAAAAACATGCTTTGCCCGCGGCTCACTGCCACTCGACGTAGCCTTTGGATTTTATGCGCGCCTCCAAGTCGGTGACCGTGGCGTTCAAGTCGCCGCCGTCATCGACGTTCCCCAACTGGGTGCGGAAGGGGTCGAATTTGAGCTTCACAAATTCGGAACCGTAGTTTTGGAGATCGAGCGAGTCTTTCGTGTAGAAGGCGGTGTAGCCGGTGATCCCGGTGGCGATCAAGTAGGGCACCGTGCCGCCAGTGACATTGGGCTTGACGATCTTCATGATGCCGGAGACGAAGAACGTGCCCGCCTTCTGGCTGGTGTCGCTCTTGAACGACCGGATATAAATCCGCTTCGTACCATTGGCCTCCGGGATCACGTCGATGCTGGCGTCAATGTTGCTGGTCTGCCAGAATTTGTTCTTGTTCAACGTCCAAAACGAGATCAGCTGGCCGCCCGAGAAGACGTTCAAAGAGGGGTCGAAGGACAAGACCAGCCAGCCGTAGATGGGATAGGTGACCTGATTGAAGTTACCGTTGCTCGCGCCGTCGAAACGCCGTCCGGTGGCGTACCAATCATAGACCACGATCTCGGAGGTGGAGACATGGCGGACAAAGTAGGCGGTGACCGTCGCCTGCCCCGTCGGGATCATGGTGGCGGTGGCCGTGGTGGCCGTCTTGGTGCCGTCTGCGAAGGTGGCGTCGCCGTTGATCTGCCAATAGCCGAAATCGTAGAGGTCGGCGGCCGTGGCGACGAGGGCGAGCTCCATGTTCGCCTCCTCGGGATAGGTGGCGCCGCTCTTAGGCACCGTCGCGCCACCCTCGGGCGGAGAACTGACGACGGTGACCTGCACCGTGTCAGCCTTCAACAGGGCGGCCGAAGCCAAAAACATCAAAAACAAAGCAAATTTCTTCATCTCTCGCTCTCCTTATTGTTCCAACATGAAAACATCAGTGAGGCCATTGTCGTCGGGCCGCAAGTTCTCGGCGGCCGAATAGAAGACAATGAAGTGCTTGTTCCCGTCATAGGCGATGCCCGGCGACTGGGATGCGCCGTTGCCCTCCACGCCGTTGGCGTTGATGCTGCAACGGTAGGTGGCGCCATTGTCCAAGTTGGTGACGAAGACGTCGCTCACCCCGTTGGTGTCGCCGGTGACCAGATTGCTGGCGACCGAGTCGTAAACCATGTATTTAGCGTCGCTGGAGATCATGCCATTGCCAGAGTTGCCGTTGCCTTGGACACTGTCGCTGGAGAGGCTGACGCGGCGAATCCGGGTCGACTGGGTGTTGTTGGCGTCCCAGAGGAAGACGTCGCTAACACCGTTGGTGTCGCCGCCGACCAAATTGGAGGCGCTCGAGGAGAACACCACGTAGCGGCCGTCGGCGGAGATGAAGGACACGTGGCTGTCGCCATTGGCCGTGCCGCCGGCGTTGGGGACGCTGATGCGGGTGGTGGTGCAGGCTCCGGCCTCGTCGAACACGCCATCGCCATCGGCGTCGCGGTCGCGCAGGAAGACGCCCCAAAGCCCGGCGGTGGTGCCGTCGGCGACCAAATTGGTGGCGTCAGAGTCGAAGACGACGTAGCGCCCGGTACTAGAAATCGCCGGGTTCTTCGAGTCGCCATTGGACTGCTCGTCGCTGCTGGAAAGGCTGAGACGGTGGAGTTCCTTGTAGGTGCCGCTGGGCACAGTGACGAAGACGTCCCACTTTCCATTGGTGTCGTTGGACACCAAGATATTGGATTTGGAGTAGAAGGAGACCTGCATGTCCTCCGAGGCGCAGGCGCCCTTGGAGTCGCCGTTGGTCTTGCCTTCGCTGTTCACGCTGTGGATTTTGAAGGGCACGTCGGAGGTGGTGTCCACACGGTCAAAGGAGTAGACGTTTTGGTAGCCGTTGGCGAAGGGGAAATTGCCGTAGTTCCCGGACTCGAAGACAACGTAGCGGCCAGCGTCGTCGGGGGAGATGATCGTCCGTTGCGTGGCGATCATCTGCTCGCCGCTCTCCCCGAGCGTCCCCTCGGTGTTGATCCGCTCGAACGTATTGAGTTTGCAGTCGTAGAGGAGGATGTTGGCGACATTGGTGGTGCTGGTGCTAACCAAGTTGCTGGCCGTCGTGCGGAAAACGACGTAGCGGCCGAATTTGGAGAGGTTGTTGCACATGGTTGAGTTGCCGTTGGCCTCGGTGATCACATTGCCGGCGATGTCCCGGATCTCGCTGACGCGGATCATCTCGCCGGAGAAGAGCACGGTGATGGTGACGGCGCCATTGTCGGTGCTGCCGCTGTCGTTGATGACTTGGTAGGTGAAGGTGTCGGTGCCGGCCCAATTGGCCTTGGGGGTGTAGGTGACCGTCTTGTTGTCGTTGATGATGACGCTGCCGTTGGAGGGCTGGGAGACGATCTGATTGACCTTGAGGTTCTCGCCGTTCGGATCGTAGTCGTTGCTCAACACGTCGACGGTGACGGCGGTGTTGATCGCGGTCTGGGCGCTTTCGTCGACGGCGACCGGGGAGGCGCTGCGATACCCCTTGGACTCGACGAGGTTGACGAGGTCGTCGACCACCTCGGAGATGGTCTGCCCGGAGACGTTGGCCTGCTGGGTGAGCTTGCCATCAAGGCGCAGTTGGACGTTGCCGGCGCCGACCTCGACGCGATTGCCGCCACCGTAGGTGGTCTGGTAGGCGCTCTGCCCGTTGCCGCCGGTCATGAGCACCAAGTCCTGGGTGCCGCCGACGCGCTTGGCGCGCACCAGGAACTTTTGGCCGGAATAGAAGTTGCCGCTGTTGGCCCCGTCGAAGCTGGAGATGAGCAGGAAGCTCCTGCCGTTGGTGGCGACGATGTCCTTGAAGACCGCTTGGCCGCCGAGAAAGGCGGCCTTGGTCATGTACTTCGCCCCGTTCTGCGACCAGTAGCGGACTAAAGTGGCGTCATTGTACTGGTTCAAGTCGGAGATGTATTCGAACACCAAGTATCCGTATTGCGTGCGGTCGACCCTGTTGAAGGTGCCCTCTTTGTCGGTCGAGACGCAGACCGGTCCGGTCATGGAATACCGGTAGACCAGCACCTCCGCCAGCGAGGGGAACGCGGCGTAGACCACGCCAACCCCGACCAACAGCGCTTTGCAAAGCGACTTCATGTGATTCTCCTTAGTGATTTATATTGAAGTCCAGTGTCCTGAGCCAGCCGCCGCCAGACCGCGCCCGGGGCGTCCTAAAATAATCCCCGACCAGACATATATCCAGCCGAGGAGCGCATAAATCATTCAGATATGCCGTACGCCTCAAGGTAATTGGCCTCAAGCGCCTTGAGCCCGGCCGCGTCCAACGCCTTCCCGAACTCCAACACTTCCATGACCACGCCACTGAAATAGCTGCCCTTGGTGCCCTTGCCGTCCGGGAACATCGCGGTCTTGCCGACCGCTCCGGCGTAGCCATTGCTCAAGCCGAGCTGCCCGAGCGCGGCGGTGGAGCCGATGGCGGCGCCGTTCAAGCGCCCCGTCAAAGTCCCCGAGCCGAAAACCAGACCCGCCACGTAGACACTGTCCGCCTTCACCGCTCCGGAGACGAAGACCGGCGCCAACGCGACGGTCTTGGCGGAGTTCCAACAGCCCATGCTCAGCTTGCCGCCCTCGACATAGAGGCTTAGCCCGGACTTCTGGTCGCCACGCATCCAAAGCATTTGCCTGGCGCTCACGTCGGCTCCCGTCTTGAAGACCACGTAGACCGTGGTCGCCGCAACGCCTTGCTCCGCTTTCTTTTTGAGCGTCATGAACTCGCTCGCGCCCGTGAACTTGAGCCCGGGACGGCCAGAGACCAAATTACCCTGCCACTGGGGCTGCTTGTTCTTGGATTCCTGGGACAGGCAGACACCCTTGCCGCCAGAGAGGTCGCGCCAACGCTTGACCATGCTCGACATGTCCATCTCCACGCCGGCGTCGGCCTTGAGCCACAACGTCAGGCCGCCAAGGTCGAACGCCGCAGGCAGGTCGGAGCTGAGGTTGTACTTCAACGAGAAGTAATTGTTGAGCGCGCTCAGCTGATTGGCGTCGAGCACCCGGTTGTAATAGGCCAGCTCGGCGATGAGGCCGACGAAGCCTTTGGCGGTCTGCGACCCGTCATGACAGAGCGTCTTCCCGTAGATGCCGCCGATGGCGCCGGGCTCGTCGTCGCTCTGGAGCACCCCCACCCCGCTGGCGGAACCGATCAGGTTGCCGTTGAGATAACCGCGGATGACATTGCTGGGCTGGTCGAAGACCAACACCGCGGCGTAGGTGGTGCCGGCCACCAAGCTAACGCTGACCGAGGTCGGGCCCCAGACCGTGTCTCCAAGCCGGTTCCAGGCGTTGAAGTAAAGCTTGCCGTCGGTGTCGATGTAAAGGTTGATGCCGTGACGCTGGCTGCCCTGCTCGTAGACCATCTGGCGCTGCGAGAAGTCCGGCCCGGTCTGGAAGACGACGGCGATGGTCTTGGCGGTGAAGGTGCCGATGCCAATGTCCTTGGACGTGGAAGGATACATCATCCGTCCCTTGCCGTCGAAACGCAACGCCGATTTCGCCGCGATGATCTCCTTGTTGAACGCGGGCTGCTGCGCGCTGGCGCGCTGGGCGGCGGGGTTGGCGGAGTCAGACATGTCAGGCCAGAAGCTGACCTTACCCGCGGCGGTCATGGAGAGGTTGCCAGAGCTGGCGTTGAGCCAGGACACGAGGCTCGTGGAGGGGATGTTCTCGCCGACCACCGAGACCGTCACCTCGACCGTGGCGGTGTTGGGGGCCTCGGGGCCGGTGACCGTGAGTTTTGCCGTATAGTCGCCCTCCGCCAAGCTGGCGGTATTGTAGGAGAGAACGATGGAGACCTGGTCGGCGCTCCCTGCAGACTTGCCGGTGACCGGATTCACCGTCAGCCAAGTGGCCGTGCCGGGCTTGGCGACCGTGAAATTCAAGGTGTGCGCCCCGGAGTTCCAGACCTTGAAGCTGTCGTTGGCCGGGGAGACGGCCCCCTTGAGCACCGTGTGGGTGAAACTGGTCGGGGAGACGGCGACCACGGCGTTGTCAAGGATGCTGAAGGCGCCGCTGGTGTCGCGCACGACGGTGTCCTCGTTGTAAACCACCGTGAGGGTGTAGGCGGAGCCCTCGGCCAGACTGGCGGGGATAGCCCAGTCGTAGTAGGGCGTGGTGATGTCGGTGTCCAGGATGTCGCCGTTGCTCAAGCTCAAGGTGTAGGTACCGGAGACGCTGCTGTCCCATGCGACATGAGTGGTCGTGCCTTTATAACAAATGTCGCCGGCGGCCGGGGAGGTGATCTTGACCTCCTTGTTGCCGATGCTGAAAACCTCGCTCAGGGCGGAGTCGCTGCCGGTGGTAGCCACCAAGATTTGATAACCGCTGTCAGTCTTCTGGTCGGCGGGGATCGTCCAGGCGAAGCTGTTGGAGCTGTCGTTGGCGACGCTGTCGGCGATATCAAGGGCCCAGGCGCCGTTCTTCACCAGGTCGATGTTCACGGAGCCGCCCATGTTGGACTCCCATTTGACGTTCTGGGCGGTGCCCGGAGCCCAGACGGTCTTGCTGGTGGGCTGGGTTACCTCCAAGAAGGCCGGCCCGAGGGTGAAGGGCTCGCTCAACGCGTAGACGGTGGAGTTGGCCACGCCGCGGTACTCGATGGTGTAGCTGTCCTCGGTGATGTTGGTGGACGGGATAGTCCAGGAGAAGCTGCCGGTGTTGGTAGCGTCGGAGGAGATGCTCGAATGGAACTTGTCCTGCTTCATCAACGTGATCTTGATGGCGTCGCTGGCCAGGTTGCTGGTCCATTGCAGCGCGACGGTCTTCCCTACCGCCCATCTCTCGCCGCCCACGGGGGCGACCACGGAGATGAAAGGCTTCCGGATGGCGAAGGGGCCCGGGTTGAGGGCGGTGTCGCCATACTTGGCGCTGGTGAGGCGGACGCGGTAGCTGTCGCCGTCGGCCACCGCGGTGGGGATGGTCCAGCTGTAGGAGCCCGCGGAGAGGGCCGTGGCGCCGTTGATCGTCAGGAGGACAGTGAAAACCCCGCCGGAATAAGTGCCCAACTCCAACGAGGCGTTGCCGTCGATGTTGCTGTCCCAAGCGATCTGGTAGATTCCGCCGACGGCCCAGCTGGCGCCCTCGGCCGGAGCCGCGATGGCGATGGAGCGCAAACCGATCGAGAAGGGGTCGCTCAAGCCATAGGCGCTGTCCAAGGTCACGCTGCTGACCCTGACGCTGTAGTCGTCGCCGTCCGCGAGGGCGGGGATGCCCACCCAGCTATAGGAGCCGCTGTTGGCGACGGCCTTGGCGATGGAACGGAGATAAGCTCCAGCCTTGTAGAGGTCGATGTTGACGCTCCCGGCGAAATTGGACGTCCAGGCGACGCTTTGGGTGGTGCCCACGCCCCAGGCGACGCCGTTGGCGGGGGAGGTCACCGTGAGCTTGGGCTCGGCGATGGAGAAGTTGGCGTAGCTGACGCCAAAAACGCTGCTGTCCTCGACGCTGATCACCTTGATCTGATAGTCCGCCCCGATCTCCTGTCCGGCGGGGACGTCCCAGGTATAGGAGCCAACATTGCTCAGGTTGGAGACCAGGGTGGTGCTGTTGCCGCTCTTGAGCAACTCGATGTTGACGTTGCCGCCGACGTTCTTGTTCCAGGCGATGATGGCGGAGAAGCCCTTGGCCAAAATCTCGCCGCCGACGGGGTAGGTGAGGGTGATGTAGGCGTCGGGGCTAAGGGTGAAGCTGGCGGCGCTGGTGGCGGAGACGGAGCCGCAGGTGATCCTGACGGTGTAGCCGTTACCCGCGGCGATGGTGCCGTCGTCGGGAACGAGCCAGAGATAACTGCCGCTGTTGGTGACGTCGCTGGCGATAGTGACGTCGGCGCTGCCGCCGAGCAGCTCGATCTTGACCGTGCCGCCCATGTTGCTGGTCCAGGTGATCGCATGGCGCTTGCCGATGCCCCAGGACTCGCCGCCGTTGGGGGCGGTCACCACGAGGGTCTGGTCGGCCTCAATCACGAAGACGGCGTTGGAGCTGTCCGTGACCAAGGCGTCGGCGACGCTGGTGATGGTGATGGAGTAGTTGCCCGCGGCGAGCGTCTCCGGGATGGCCCAGGTGAAAGAGCCGCCATTGGCAAGTGCGGCGGCCAAGGTGCTGTGGTAGACGAGCGTGCCGCCGACCTCCTGGTAAAGGTAGATGTTGACATTGTCGGCGACGTTCGAGGACCACGTGATGGGCATGGAGACGCCGCGGGCGATTCTCTCGCCGCCGTTGGGGGAAAGCACGGTGATGAACCTGGTGATGGAGAAGCTGCTGTCGCTGCTCTTGGAGACCAGGGGGCTCTCCACGCTAGTGATCATGACCGAGTAGTCGGTGCCCAACGTCTGGTTGGTGGGGATGGTCCATTCGAAGAAGCCGTCGTTGGGGGTGCTGGCCACGATGGAGCTCTGGAACACGCCCGTCTTGTAGAGGTCGATCTTGACATTGCCGCCGAGGGCGGAAGTCCATTTGAGCCCGTAGGTGCTACCGGGAGACCAGTTCTCGCCGCCGTTGGGCTGGACGATCTGGATGTCGTTGGAGGTGATGGTGAAATCATTGTCGCTGATGTCCTTGGTCAGCGTCTCCATGCTCTTGATCTGGACGCGGTAGTCGGTGCCAGTCTCCAACGAGGCGGGGACAGTCCAGAGGTAGCTGCCGTCGTTGGGGGTGCTGGACGCGATGGTCTGGCTGAGGGTGCCTCCCTTGTACAGGGAGATCTCGACGCTGCCGCCGATGTTGCTGGACCAAGTGATCTCCTGCTCCAGCCCTTTGCTCCAGTTCTCGCCGCCGTTGGGGGCGGTAATCGTGACATAGGGGGCGGTGATGGAGAACGCCGCGTCGGACTCGTCGTAGACGGTGGCGTCGATGACGCTGGTGACGCGGATCTTGTAGTTGGCGGCCAGAGACAAGCTGTCGTCGGCGGTGATAGTCCAGTTGTACTCATTGGTGGCGCTAATGTTGGGGGCGCCCGAGGCGATGACCTTCTTCAGGTTGCCGTCCTGGTAGAGCTCCAGCCTGACGGTGCCCATGACGTTGCTGGACCAGGAGATGGTCTGAGTGGAGCCCATGGCCCAAAGCTCGCCGCCGTTGGGGGCGTTGACGGTCAGGTTGGGGCTCTGGACGCTGAAGTTGTTGTCGCTGATGTCATAGACGAAGACATCATCCTCGGAGCTCACCTTGATCTTGTAACTGTCGCCGACGGGCAGGGAGGTCGGGATTGGCCAGACGTAACTCCCGTCGCTGTTGGCCAGGCCGGAGCTGAGCAGGCGGTAGAAGGCGTTGTTCTTGTAGAGCTCGATCTTGACGGTGCCGCCGGCGTTGGAGTCCCAGATGATGTTGCGCTCGAAGCCGACGGGCCATTTCTCGGAGCCGTTGGGGGAGGCCAACTGGATGTAGGCGGTCCCGTCGACGCTGAAAAGCTCGCTGGTGTCGGACTGGGTGGAACTGTTGCTGGAGATCTGTATCTGGTAGTCGGAGCCGACCGTCAGGGTGGAGGGGATGGCCCAGGAATAGAGGCCGGTGTTGGGGGCGTTGCCGTTGATGGTGCTGACGACGGCGCCAGCCTTGAGCAAGTCGATCTTGACGCTGCCATTGAGGTTGGTGGTCCAGGCGATGTTGTACTCCCTGCCCGGGGCCCAACGAACCGAGGCGGCCGGGGAAATGATCTTGATGCCCGGCTGACTGAGAGTGAAGGTGGCGTCGCTGGAATCGGTGACCGCGCTGGAGCCGACACAAGTGATCCTGATTTTGTAGAGGCTGCCGGCGGGCATGGCGGTGGTGGCGGCGGGGATGGTCCACGTGAAGCTCTGAGTGTTGTCGATGCTTTCAGGCAGACCGGTGACCGAGGAGGCGACCGGGACCTCGTTGTTCAAGAGCTCAATCTTGACGTATTGCCTGCCGCCCAGCACGGTGCTGATATTGGTGGACCAAGTGATGGTGTGGACACCGCCGAAGTCGAGGTCTTCGCCGCCATTTGGGTAGGTGACCTTGATGTAGGGCACGGCGACGATGCTGAACTTACCGCTAGAGCCGCTGATGTCCTTGCCGGAGAACAGGCTGGACACTTTGATGAAATAAGCGTTGCCCGAGGAGAGGCTGAGCGGGACGGTCCAGGAGAAGTTACTGGCGGAGCTGCGGTTGTCGACGCTCTCGGCGATGGTCAACAACGCCACGGCCGAGTCGGTGAAGTCATAAAGCTCAAGTTTGACGTCGCCGCCGACGTTGGAGACCCAGGTGATGCTCTCGCTCATCCCGGCGCTGAGGCTGGCGCCCGTGGCTGGAGCCTCGACGGCGATGCTGGGCACGGAGGTGATCGAGAAGTTGTTGTCGCTCACGTCCTCGGCGTTGGCGGCGTCGACGACCATGATGCGGATTTTGTAGTCGTTGGCGGCGGGGATGATGTTGGCGTCGTCGGGGATGCTCCACGTGTAAGAGCTGACCACGGAGGAGTCGTTGCTGTTCAAGGCGGACTGAGTGATGTTCTCGACGACATCCTCGCTTTCGCCGCGGACAAGGTCGATGTTGACGGTGCCGCCAGCGTTGGAACGCCAGAGAACCTGGCGCTGGACGCCCCGCAGCCAGTTCTCGCCGCCGTTGGGGCTGATGACCGAGACCATGGCGTTGTTGAAAATGGAGAAGTTGGCGGCGCTCTCGCCACTGGTGCCCTTCCAGGGGCTGGTGATGGACTCGATGCGCACGCGGTAGTCCTTGCCCTCGCCGATCGGCAGGTTGTAGGGGATGGTCCATGCGTAGGAGCCGTCGTTGGAGGTGGCGGAGATGATCGGGGAGTACCAGCTGGCGTAGCCCAGGACGCCGGTCAGGGATGGCAAGTCGCCGGAGAGCGTCAGCTTGGTGCCCACGCCCGCCTCGTAGACGGCGCTGGCGACGGCGTAGACGCCGTCGTTGTTGCCCGACTGGTAGATCTTGACCTTGGCGTTGGCGGTGCTGAAGACGGCGGCGCAGTCGCCGGCCAAAGTAACCACGTAGTTTTTGAAGGTGTAGGCCACGGCGGAGATGGTGTAATTTCCCTTGAGGAGGTCGATCTTGACCTCGCCGGAGGCGTTGGTCGCCCAGGTGATGTTGTTGCTCTGCCCGGCGTTGAAGCTCTCGCCGCCATTAGGGGAGGTGACAACGATGTAGGGGTCGCTGATGCTGAAATAGTCCTGGCTCTCGACGGCCACCGGCGGACGGCGGGCGTAGGAGCGGCGGAAGAGGGGATAGGCGCCGGTGGGGGCGGGGTTGGCGCCCAGGGTGGTGACGCGGACCTTGTAGTCGGTGCCGACCGGAGTGTTGAAGTCGATCTTCCAGCCCAGCTCGTATTTGTTGGAGGCCGCGCTGTAGCTCTCGACGTTCTGGGAGATCACCTGCACATAGTCGGCGGTGACCAGCGTGAGGGTGCCGGTGGCCTCGTTGGCGGCGACGATGGTGTCGACCACGATGTAGGTGGAGCCGCCGCTCTCGGAGACGCTCCTGACCGTGTAGAGGCCGTTGTTGCCGCTCTGGCTTCTGGTGGCCTCGAAGGAGCTGCCCTTCGGGAATTTGCTGGCGACCAAGCCCGCGACGACGAAGGTGCCGTGCTCGTCGCCGTAGGTGGCGGAAACTTTGTCAATGGAGAAGCTCTGACTGTTGCGCAACTCGAGGTTGACGTGCTCGCCGCAAGTGGAGAGCCATTCGACCTGCTGCTGGGAGGCGGGGGTCCAATTCTCGCCGCCGGCGGGGACGAGAACCTCGTACTGCTCCGTCTTGGGGGTGGAGCTGCTCTCCAAGGCTTGCCAGTCGATGTCGAAATAGTTCATTCCGGAGACGTCGCCGATAGGAGCCCCGGCGTCGTCGAGGATATCGGGGATGGTGACCTGGACGTAGAACGTAGGCTGGTTGTAGTAGGAGGGATCCATCCAACCGTTCCAGACGGGGATCGGATCGTATTTGGTCTGATCCTCAAGCGCGGGGGAGAAGAGATCCAGGGCCTGGTCGTTGCTTTGGCCGATGGAGACGGGGTCGTTCCAGGAGAGGAACCACCACCAAGAGCGGGCGGTCTCGACGCCGCGGCTCAAGGCGTCGACGTTGGCGACGCGCTGGTAGTAGCCGACCGGCACCACCCAATAGTTGATCTCCTGGATGCCGACCACGATCGGCCCCTTGCCCTCGGCGTTGCTGTCGGGATAGAGGATGTGGATCTTGACTAGCTCGTCAACGTTGGACTCCCACTCGATGAGCCGCCAGAAACCGGTGGTCCAGGTGGCGCCGCCGGAGGGGGAACGCAACGTGATGTAGGGATCCTCGATCGTGAAGTTGTTGTCGCTCTCGTCCATGACGGAGGAGTTGTCGACCAGGACGATGCGGATGCTGTAGTCGCTGCCGTTGACGGTGGCGGCGGGGATTTTCCAGGTGGTCTTGCCGCTGTTGGAGATGCCGGACGCGGAGCTGATGAGGGTCGGGTCGGTGGTGCCGTCGTTCTTAAGCAAGTAGACCAAGACGAGGCCGCCGATATTGCTCTCCCAGGTGATAGTGTGCGAGGACTTCTTCCCCCAGTGCTCGCCGCCGTTGGGGGAGGTGATCTGGATATAGGGCTGGACGAGCTCGAAAGGCCCGCCGCCGTTGTCCAGCACGTCGGGGGAGTAGGACGTGATGCCGGACTGGGGCTCGGTGACGACGATGCGGTAGTCGCCGCCGATGGTGAGGCTGGAGCTGATGAACCAAGAGTAAGTGTTGTTGACCTCGAGGCTGGTGCCGTTGGCAACGCCGGTTGCAATGGTGGCGACCAGCTCGTTGGCCGAGCCATAACGCAGCTCGATGTTGACGGTGCCGCCGACATTGGAACGCCAGACGATGTTCTTGGTGGCACCGAGCGCCCATTTGGAGGCCTGGGTGGGCTCGTCGACATAGATCGCCGGCGTGCCGATGGTGAAGATCCCGCTGATGGCGGAGAGGGTGGAGTCGCCGATGTCGGTGACCACCACTTGGTAATAGTTGCCGTCGTTGATATTGCTGGGGATGGTCCAGTTGTAGATGTTCGCCCCGGAAGCGGAGCTGGTTTTCGAGGTGATGCTCTTGTACCAGGCGCCGTTTTTCATGAGGTCTAGCTTGACCGTGGTGCCGACGATGGCGGCGGCCTGCCACTTGATGTCATAGGCTTTCCCCTGATACCAATTGCTGCCAGCCACCGGCGAGGAAATGGTCAAGGAGGAGGCGACGACGCTGAATTGCGCCGACTCGGAGAAGACGGAGGCGCTGTAGACGACCTTGATCTTATAGCCAGAATCGACTAAGCTGGCCGTGCCAGGCAACGTCCAGTTGTATTCGCCGTCGTTGGGGGTGCTGGCAACAATGGTCTGGATAATGGTGCCGCCTTTGTACAAAAAAATGCCGACATTGCCGGACTGGACGTCCGTAGTCCATTTGACGGTGTGCTGCGAGGACAGTTTCCAGGCGTCGCCGCTGGCGGGAGACGTCACCGATATTTCCGTTGGGGTTTGGGCCTGCACCCCCCACGCGAAGCATACCGCGAGCAACAAACAGGCGGCGTTCTGGAGTCTCTTCATCATCCGGCACCTCTTCTATATATTATTTTCGATTATTCAACAGCGTTGACGCCATACTTGGCGTTGAGATAGGCGTCGACCTGGGCGGCCGCCGCGCTGGACAGCTCCTTGTCATAGAAGAACACCTCAAAGATGTCCCCGTTGAAATAATTGCCTTTCTTGACTTGAGCTCCGGTGGCGGAGCGGGAGCTTTGCTTGACCCCGCCCGCGGCGGCGCCCTTCAGGCTGAGCTTGCCGGGGACGGCGGCGGAACCGAAGAGCGCGCCGTTAAGATAGCCCTTCAACTCTTTGCCGTCAAAGGTCAATGCGGCGTAATATTCGGTGTTGGGGACGATGGCTCCGGCATTGGTCAAGACGAACGCGGGGGAGATGCCAGCGCTCCCGTTCCATGCGCCCATGAAGAGATGGCCATCCTCAATGTAGCATGTGAGCCCGGCCTTGCTGTCGCCCTGACACCACAACGTCTGCGCCGCATGGACGTCGGCGGAGGTCTTGAAGGCCACATAGCCCTGGAGGGCGGTCATCTGGCCCGCGACCCCGACCTTGTTTGCCGCCAACAGGGCGGCGCCGCCAAAGTCCACCGCGTCGACGCCGCTGTCGGCGCCGTCAACCCACGTGGGGGCGGCGGAACCGGCGGATTTCAACGCCAAGGCGCAGCCGAGCCTGTCGTACCACTGCTTGACCTCGCCTTTGCTGAGGGCGACACCGAAGCTGGCGTCATACCACAAGCTCAAGCCGTCCACGGGGATGGGCGTGGTCTGGACATTGTAGACGCTGACCAGGTTGAACTCCATGTCCTGGCGCTCCTGGGTGGAGACGACCTTGTTGTTGTAGGCGATCTCGGCGATCAGGCCGCTGAACCTGCCGCCGCCGGTCTTGCCGTCGTGGAACCTGGAGGAACCGACCACGCCTCCGACCACGCCGACGCCCTTGTCATCATCCAGCACCCCGACCTGGCCTGCCGTCCCGACTGGAGTCTCGACGAGTTCACCGTCCACCAGGGTGGACAGGTAGCCGGTGAGGGCGGAGTTGTCGGCGTCGAACACGAGAGTGGCACAGTAGGTCTGCCCGGCGACGATCCCGGTGGAGACGAAGGCCGGCCCCCAGACGCTGGTCCCCTTGAGGTTCCAGGCGTTGAAGTAAAGGTTCTGAGCTTCGATGTAGAGGTTAATCCCCCTGTCCTTGCCGCCCTGGGAGTAGATCACCTGGCGCTTGCGGTTGTCCACGGAGCTCTGGAAGACCACGCAGATAGTCTTGCCGACGAAGGGGCCGCCTTTGTTGACGCCATAGCAGTCAGGCAGGCGCAAGTCCTGCTTGCCCGCGAAGAGCAGGGCGGGCTGACCGTTGATGGCCTCCAGGGCGAGGCTAGGCATGGCGGAGTTTTTCGTCTGGCTGGCGTCGTTGTTGTTGCCGGACTTGTCGTCCCAACTCGTGACGAGGTCGACGGTCTTCCTGGTGACCGAGCCGCCATTGTACCAGAACACCAGGTCGCCGGTGGGCACGGGGTTGAAAACGCGCAACGTGACGGCGATGGTGGCTTTCGTCTCCAACGACTCGGGCACGGCCACGGTGATCACGGCGGTATAGGTGCCGCTGGGCAAGGTGCTGCTGCTGTAGTTGACAGTGACCGTGGTGGCGGCGGCGCCCCCCGTGAGCGACCCGCTAGCCGGGGAGCAACTCAACCAGTCGGCGTTGTCGGCGACAGTGAAATTGCCGACGCCCTGGCCGAGCAAGGAGATGGTGAAACTTTGGGCGGCGGCGTCATTGCGCCAAGCCACGTCCTGCGCCAGGGAGTTGACGCTCACTTGCAAGGACGGGGCGGTGATGGCGACCAGGCCGTCGCTGGCGTCGCTGACGCTGGAGTCCGCCGCGCTGACGATGTGGACCTTGTAGTCGGCGGCGGGGGCGGTGCTGGCGGGGATATCCCAGGTGTAGCCCTTGGCGGAGGCGAGGACGCCCACGGCGATGTCGACGCCGGTGTCGACGCCAACCTCCTGGAGGATCAAGTTGACCTTGTTGTCGGCGGACAGGTTGCTTTCCCATTTGATCGCCATGGCCGTGCCCCTGGGGAAACTGCCGGAGTTTGGCTGGGACAAGGTCAAGTAGTCGGCCGTGAAGATGGAGAAGGAGCCGGACTGCGCCTGGACTTTGGGAGCCGCCAACATGGTGACCACCACGGAGTAGCCGGAGGACGCCTCCGTCGTGGCGGGGACGACCCAGTTGACCGTCCCAAGCGCGACATCCAGCGAACTGGAGATGGTCTGGACCGACGCGCCGTTCTTCCAGAGCTCGACCTTGGCGTTGCCGCTTAGGTTGGCGCTGGTCCACGTGACGCTGTAACGGCGTCCGGTCCCCCAATTGGCGTCGGCGGCCGGGGCGGTGACGGCGAGCGAGCCGTAGACGACGCTGAAGGCATCGCTGACGCCCGCGATGGCGGGCTGCTCGATGGAGGTCACTTGCACCGTGTAGTTGTTGTACTCGGCGAGGGTTCCGGGGACGCTCCAGTTGTAGGTCTTGTCGGCCATCGCGACGGACTCGGCGATGACGGTGTCCAAGGTGCCGTCCTTGAGCAGGAGAACGCTGGCGTTGCCGCCCAAGTTCGATTCCCAGGCGATCACGGCGGGCTGCCCGGCGTAGCAAACCGCGGCGGCTACGGGGGCGGTCACGTCGATATAATCGGCGACGGTCAACGAGAAGACGTCGTCGCTCTGGTCGGAGACCTGCGGGGAGCCGCCAAGCTTCTGATGCGCCACCACTTCCATCTTATAGTTGGAGCCAGCCTTGGTGCTGGAGGCGATCTTCCAGGCGTAAGCGCCGGTGTTCGGCGCCGCCGCCGCGACGCGCTGGCTGTCAGCGCCGTCCATCAAGTAGAGGTCGACGGTGTCGGCCTTGTTGGCGCTGGTCCAACGGACGGTGTAGGTCTTGCCGACGATCCATTCCTCGCCGCCGTTGGGGGTGTCGAGCGTTATGGCGGCAGTAGCGATCTGGAAGAGAGAGGCGCTTTGGTCGTTGATCAGGGGGTCGGCGGTGCTGGCGATCGCCACGGCGTAGTCGGCGCCGTCCGCCGTCGCGGCGGGAACGGTCCAGTCGTAGCTCCCGGTCCGCGCGTCCGTTCCGCTCGAGATGACTTGAGCGAACTTGCCGTTTTTCAACAAGGTGATGCTGATGTCCCCCTCGAAGTCGGCGGACCAAGTGATGGCGTTGTCAATCGCCTTGTACCAGAGCTCGCCGCCGTTGGGCGCGGTCAAGGTCAGGTTGGGGACGATGGAGAAATCATTTTCGCTCATATCCCAGACGGACGGCTGAGAGGAGGCGAACACCATGACGCGATAGCTCGTCCCGACCGCCTGGCTGGCGGGGATGGTCCAAGAGTAGCTGCCGCTGTTCGACTGCGCGGTCAAACCGATCCTGGCCACTGGCCGGAGCTGGCCGGAGACGGAGTCGGAGGGGACGGTCTGGCTGGAGGCGACGGTGACGACGGTGACGACGCCGCCAAAGACGGCGCTGGCGACTTGGTAGACACCATTGTTGGAGACGGAGCCGGTGACGGCAAAGGTCTTCCCGACTGCGAACGTGCCGGACTGGTCCCCGGCGACCGAGAACGAGCCCCCCTGCCCCGCGGCCACGGCGGCGACCACATAGCTGCCGTTGGCCAGGAAAAGGTCGACGGTTCCAGCGAGGTTGGAAGCCCAGGCGAGCTCATAGGTGTTGCCGCGGCTGAGCCGCTCGCCACCGTTGGGGAAACGGACGGCGATGTAGGCGGATTGGATGGCGAAATTGCTATCGCTCTCGTCATAGATCAGGCCGTCGCTCACGGAGGTAACACGGATCTTGTAGTCATTGCCGGGCAGCTGCCCCGCGGGGATGGCCCAGGTGAAGAGGCCGTCGTTCGGAGTGCTGAAAGCCAGATTGGAGTTTAACGCATAGACGCTGTGGAGCGCGTCGTACTTGTAAAGATCGATTTTGACGTTGCCCAGGAAGTTGGTGTTCCAGAGGATGTCGAAGCTGCTGCCGATCGCCCACTGCTCGCCGCCGTTGGGGGCGGTGACGGTGATGAAGGACTCCACGATAGAGAAGTCGGCGGCGCTGTTGGCGAAGAGCCTGGTGTCCTCATTCACGGTGATGGAGACCGCATAGTCGGTGCCGACGGGGAGGCCGGCGTCGATGGCCCAGACAAATTTGCCGATGTTGGGGGCGCTGAAACTGATCGGGGTCGAGCGGGCGACGCCGCCCTTGTAGAGGTCGATCCTGACCGTGCCGCCAGCGTTCGAGTCCCAGACGATGCTGCGGGTCGAACCCCTGCCCCAGGATTCGCCGCCGTTCGGGGAGACGACCCGGATGTAAGCGGCGAGGGTCTTGATGGTGAAGTCGGCGGCGCTGCAACCATAGACGGCGGTGTTGCTGTCGCTGGTGACCCTGACACGGTAGGCGTCGCCGCCGCGGCTCGCGAGTGGCGGGACCAGCCAATTATACTGGCCGTCGTTGTCCACCCCGGCGGCAATCACGCCGTTCCAGTTGATGACGCCATTTGGGATGGCGGACTTGATCGCCTGGACGACCACCAAGTTGGTGCCGACCCAGTTGATCTTGCCGTCCGCGACCTCGGACGGGATGTTGCCGGCGACCGTGATCTGCGTGACGCCGCCAACGACGGCCACGCCCTCGACCACGTAGGAGCCGTCGTTGCCGGTGGAGCCAACCACCGTGAACGAGCTGCCCGCCGGGAAACGGGTGACGAGGCTTCCGTCGACCTGGAAGGAGTCCTTGTTGACAAGACCGACAACCGGATACTGACTGACGGCCAGCTCGGGGGATCCAGAAAGCGAGTAGGAGCCGTCGTTGCCGGTGGAGCTGTCCACGGTGAAGCCGGCGTTCTCGCCAAAGATGGTCCGCTGGTCGCCAAGCACGGTGAACCGTTGGGAGTCGGTGTTGACGTCGGTGATGGTCAGGGCGGGCTTCTCGACGGCGGCGACGAGCAGCTTGCCGCCCACGACGTCGCTGGTGGGAGTCTCGACGACCAGCACCACCGTCGTGGCGGCGACTTGGCTGGCGGAGACCACCGTGTAGAAGTAGTTGCCGCCGTCAGGGTCGACCGCCTGGATGGTGGATCCCGCGACGAACTGCCCGGCGACGCCTGAGTCGACGGACAAGGAGTTGTCGGCGACGTTGACGGAATCGATGGAGAAGGAGTTGAGGAGCTCTACGCTGACCGTGCCAGCGACGTTGGAGAGCCATTCGAGACTCTGATGGGAGTTCACGGCGAACTGCTCGACATAATGCACCGAGGAACCCTCGACAGAGGCGGGGACGGTGTTGGTCACGGTGATCTTGCTGCGGTTTTCGGCGTAGGTGACCGCGGCGACGGTGTAGACGGAGTCGTCACCCTGGATGGAGAACTGGGCTCCGACCGGGAACTCCCGGGCGTAGTCGCCCTCAACCTGGATCCAACCGTTGACGCCTACCTTGAAGCCGACAATCGGCAGATACCGGCTGCCGTCCGGACGGACGACGTCGATAAACGCCTCCCTGTCCTTGATGGTGAAAAGACCGCCGCTCACCCCGACAGGGCTGGCGCTGGAGTTGCCGGTGATCCGGACTTTGAAGTCGCTTCCGACTTCAAGGCCGGCCGGGACGGTCCATTCGAAGGTGCTGGAGTCGACGGCGGAGCTGGTGGCCGCGGTGGCGATCACGACGTCCTGCTCGCCGCCGCGGAGCAGCTCGATCTTGACGGTGCCTTGCTGGTTGGAGCTCCAGGCGATGGTCTGGGTGGTCGCCCGGTACCAAGTGTCGCCATCTTTCGGGGAGGACACGGTGATAGCGCCTCCGACGATGGAGAACGTCCCGCTGACGCCGGGTGAGATGTCGCTGTCGTTCTTGGCGACCCGGATGAAATAGTTGGAACCAGGGCTGGCGAACTCGGGCTTGAGCGTCCAGACATAAGGTTTGTCCAAGGCCGCCGAGGAGCTGATCAAACTGTCGGTGCCCCAGGTGGAGTCCACGAGGTGGAGGGAGGCGGTGCCGGTCAAGTTGGTGCTCCACGTGATCTCATAGGCGTTGCCGAGGGCCCAGGACGCGCCAGCCGCCGGAGCGGTGACGGTGATGTGCGGGGCCGCCACGGTGAAATTGCCGGAACTGTAGGCGACGATTTTGTCGTCGAGGGTGGAGACGCGGACGCGGTAGTTGGCGGCCGGGGCCAAATCGCTCGGCAGGTTCCAGGAGAAGGCGCCGTTGTTGGGCGCGCTCGCGGCGATGACCTGATGGGCGGTGTCGGGGACGTCCCCCTTGTAAAGCTCGATCTTGATGTTGCCGCTGACGGCGTTGGAGGACCAAGTGATGGTGGCTCCGCCGCCAGCTACGAGGGTCTCGCCGCCGTTGGGATAAGTCACCGCCAGGTAAAGGCCGTCAATCGTGAAGCTGGCGTCGCTCATGTCGAAGACGCCTTGGTAACTCAAGCTCGAAAGGCGGATTTTATAGTCGTCGCCGCTGGGGATGTCACTCGGGATGGACCAGTCGAAGCGGTTGCTGCCGAAGGTGTTCTCCACCTCCGCGGAGATGCTGCGGTAGAAGGAATTCCCTTTGTAAAGGTCGACTTTGACGTAATGGCCGACGTTGGACTGCCAAAGGATGCTCGCGAGCGAGCCGGCGACGAGGGTCTCGCCACCGTTGGGGCTGGTGACCACCAACGATGCGCTGGCGATGGAGAAAGAGTCCTCGCTGGAATCGCTGAGAGTGGGCAGGGCGTCGCTGGTGATGGAGATCTTGTAATCATTGCCCTGCGCCTGATCTTCGGGGATATTCCATTCGAAAGAGCCGGAGTTGCTGGCCTTGGAGGCGACCACGGCCACCTCGGAATCGCCTTTTATGAGTTTGATGGTGACCGTGCCGCCAATGTTGCTGGTCCAGGTCACGGTGGGGTTGGAGCCGGCGGCGAAATTCTCCTCGCCATTGGGGTACTCTAGATTGATAGCTGGATTGGAGATGCTGAAGAGGCCGGGCGTGACGCCGTTGACCAAGGAGCTATCGACGCTGGAAACCCTGATCTTGTAGCTGTCCTTGCCCACCGGGATGGAGGCGGGGATCGCCCAGGAATAGATCCCGGTGTTCTCGACGGGGCTGGCGATGGTGGTCCACGTGGTGCCGACCCCGTACTCGATCTTCACCTTGTCGCCAATGTTGCTGGTCCAGGTGATGTCCCGGGTGACGCCACGGCACCAGTCTTCGCCGCCGACCGGGGAGACCATCTCGATGAAGGGCACCACGGCGATGGAGAAGGCGGCGCTCTGGGAGAAGACGCTGGCGGCCGCGAGGGAATTTATCCGGACTTTGTAGTTAGCTCCGGCCACCAACGTTCTGGGGATAGACCACAGGAAGGAGCCGGAGTTGGCGGTGGAGGCGGAGATGACGGAGCTGAGCAGATCGCCGTCGTAAAGATAGACGGCGACCTCGCCGCCAAGGTTCGACGACCATTTGATCTCATGTTCGGAGCCGGTGCTCCAAACCTCGCCGCCCTTGGGCGAGCTGATGGACAACAAGGCGTCCTCGACCGTGAAGAGCCCGCTCTGGCCGGAGACCAGGGCGTTGGCCTCGCAGGTGACGACGATACGGTAGTCGCCCGAGAGGCCGGTGTCGACCGACCACTCGTAAGTCCCGCTGTCGGTCACGCCGCTGGCGATCGTCTCGGTGTCCGCGCCATGCGCCCAGTCGATCCGCACCGTGCCGGTGGCGGAGACCGGAGTCCAGGCGATGTCCAGGGCGCCGCCAACGCCAATGGCCAAACCGGCCACCGGGGCGGTAACGGAAAGCGTCGGCAGGCTGAGGCTGAAGTTTGCGGGGCTGGTGGTGATCGTCCCGGTGACGAGCTCGGTGAGCCGGACTTGGTAGTCGGAGTCGACCGCCATGGTCATGGGCAGCGTCCAGGCGTAGGCGCCATCATTGGGGGCGCTGTCGGCGATCACGCCGACCACGACGGAGCCTTTCAGCAGCTCGACGCTGACCTCGTTACCGAGGTTGGACGCCCAGGTTATATCATGGGTGGAGCCAAGCTTCCAGTCCTCGCCGCCCACCGGGGAGGACAGGACGAGCTGCGCGGTGGCGATAGTGAAATTGGCGGCGCTCTGGGCGTACACGCTGGGGTCGGCGGCATTCTGCACGGTGATCTTGTAGTCGGAGCCGAGTGCCTGCGTGGCGGGGATCGCCCAACTGTAGGAACCCGTGTTGGCGACGCCGCTGGCGATGGGGGTGGACACGCCGTTCTTGACGAGGACGAGGTCGACCGCGCCCGTGAAATTGGCCTTCCAGGCCACCGCCTGGGTCGAGCCCTGGCCCCAAACCTCGCCGCCGTTCGGGGTGGTGATCTCAATGTACGGTGAGGAGCTGACCGTGAACGCGCCGCTCACGGCGCTCAACGCCGGCTTGTCCAGGCTCTCGACCTTGATCTTGTAGTCGGTGGCGATTTTCTGGTAGCGCGGGATGACCCATGAGTAGGCGCCGTTGTTGGGAGTGGAGGTGGCGATGGTCTCGACGCCGCTGGCGCTCGACAGGCTGATTTTCACGGAGCCGCCATAATTGCTGATCCAGGAGACCGTGTAGGTCATCCCGGACTGCCATGTCTCGCCACCCACCGGAGAGGACATCTCGATATAAGGCGCGCCGATGGTGAAGAAGGCGTCGCTGCTGTCCTGGACCGCGGAGTCGGAGGCGCTGGCGACGGTGATCTTAACCTTGTCGCTCGCAGCGGCCGCGGGGATGTCCGCCCAGCTGTAGGAGCCGGCGTTGGCGGCGACGGTGGCGATGGCGACGAGCTTGCCCGTGTCCAACGAGTAGGAGATGTCCAGGGCGGAGGTGCCGATGTTGGAATCCCAGGTGATATCCTTGGTGCCGCCGACCGGCCAATTCTCGCCGCCGTTAGGGGCGTCCAGGATGATGTAGGAGGCGTTGTTGATGGAGAAACTGTCGGGACTGGTCGACGTCCAGGTGGAGTTGTCGAGGCTGGTGATCTTGACCCTATAAGCGGAGCCGCTCGCCTGGGTGGTGGGGATGCGCCAGAGGAAGGTGTTGGCGTTGCCAGTGTTGGCCACCTCGGCGCTGATGGTGGCGTTCAAGGCCGATCCCTTGTAGAGCTCGATAGACACCTTGCCGCCGACGTTGGAGGTCCAGGCGATCTCGTGCTGGGAGCCAATGCCCCAGATCTCGTTGCCAACCGGGGAAGTGATCACGACGGACGGGACGTTGATGGCGAAGGCGGCGGCGCTCTCGCCGTAGATCAGTTGGTCGTTGAGGCTGACGACCCTTATCGTGTAATCGTTGTCGTAGGAGAGGGTGCTGGAGATAGCCCAACTATAGCTGCCGCTGTTCGCGACGCTGTCGGCGATATTCGTCAGCCACCTGCCGGACTTGTAGAGTTCAAGCCTGACGTTGCCGCCGAAATTGCTGGTCCACTGGATAGACCAAGTCGAACCACGCGCCCAGTCCTCGCCGCCATTGGGGCTGACGAGCGTGATGCTCATCAGACTGATCTCAAAACTGGCACTGAGCCCGTAAACATCCCCAAGCGCCTCGCTGGTGACCTTGACCACGTAGAGGCCAGCCTGGTCGACATTGGTGTTCCAAACATATTTCTTGGCGTCGATCGGCACACCGGAGGCGATCTCTTTGACCAACGAGCCATTCTGGAGCAACTCGATTTTGACCGTGGAGCTGTTGTCCAGGTTCAAATATGACCATGCGATGGTGTTGTCGGTGTGCTGAGCCCATTTGCTGCTGGCGTCCGGCGCGCTGACGGTGATCGTCCGCGGCACCGAGATAGCGAAATTGTTGAGGCTCTCCCCATGGATGGAACTGTCCTGGTCATAGACCACCTGGACACGATAGGTGGTGCCGTCCTCCGCGTCGACCGTCCATTTATATGCGCCGACGTTGGGAGCATGGGCGGCGATGGTGGTCGGCCAAGTGGTGCCGCCGTCGGCGGAGAGGAGGATGGAGACGGTGCCGCCAATCACGCTGTGGTCCCAGGTGATGTTGCAGACGCTGCCCTTGCTGAGTGTCTCGCCGCCGACCGGATAGGTGACGTTGATGTGGCGGTCGGTGGAGATGGCGAAAGTCTCGGCGCTGTAGCTGCTAGCGTAGGGGGTGTCGCAATAGACCCGAATACGGTAGTCGCTGGCCAAGGCGACGCCGTTGTTGATGTCCAACGGGATCGTCCAGGAATAGGAGTTCTCACCGAAAACGGTGTCGGCGGCGCTGGTGGCGACGCTGTAGTAGAGGACGCCACCCCGGAAGAGGTCGATGTTGACGGTGGTGCCGATGTTGCTGTCCCAGGTGATGTCCAACTTGTTGCCGACGACGTAAGTGTCGCCGCCGTTCGGGACGCTGATCTTGACGTAGGGGGCGAGGATGCTGAAGGTGCCGCTGACGGCGGTGGCGGTCGGCAAGGTGTTGCTGGTGAGCTTGATGGTGTAGGCGGCGCCCAGGGGCTGGTTGCCAGGCACGGCCCACTGGAACTCGCCATTGTCGGCGGCGGTGGCGGCGACGACATAGCTGAGGGAACCACCATCGTAGAGTTCGATCTTCATCGAACCGCCGATATTCGAGCTCCAGGTGATCGGGACGACCGCTCCCGGGGAAAACTCGGCCCCGGTGGAGGGGGAGGTGACCTCAAGGGCCAAGGTGGCGATGGCGAAGGCGCTGTCGCTGACATCGCTGACGTCAAGACTGCTCTCGCTGGCGACCCGGACGACGTAGTTGACGCCGACGGCGATGTTCGAGGGGATGCTCCACGTGTAGCGGCCACTATTGTCCTGCCCTGCCGCCAAGGTGGAGAACGTGTCGCCGCCGTCGGCGCTGAGCTGGACTTTGACAGTGCCGCCCGCGTTGGAGTCCCAGAGGATGTCACGGGAAGTGCCAACGGCCCACGTCTCGCCGCCGTTCGGAGAGAGCACTTGGATGTAGGGGGTGGTGGTGATGGTGAAGAAATCGAAACTGCCGCTGCTATAAGCGCTATTGAGGTCGGAGACGATCTGGAGTTTGTATTTGATGCCAGCGGGAAGGTCGCGGGGGATGGTCCAAGCATAGGAGCCAGTGTTGGCGACGCCGGGGGCGATGACGCGGTTGGGGACGTTGTCGCTAGTGAGGGAAATTGTGACGGTGCCGCCCAGGTTGCTGGTCCAGTTCACCGCATGGCTGCTCCCGGCGGCCCAGCTCTCGCCACCGTTGGGGCTGGCGATGGACAGCGTGGCGCTGCCGATGGTGAACGGGGGACCGCTGGCGGTCACCGCATGGTTGTCCGCCGCGAAGATGCGGACGGAGTATCCCGTGTCCGCGGCCATCCCGGCTGGTATCGCCCAGGTGTAGGAGCCAGTGTTGGGAGTGTTCGCCACGATGAAGGAGCTCGGGTTGTCAACCCGATCCAGGACGATGGTCATGTCGACGCTCTCGGAGATGGTGGAGTCCACGCCCCACTTCCATGAGATGTCGACGCTGCCGCCCGCGCCGAAGGTCTGGTTGAGGGTGGGGCTGGTGACGCTGAACGTCGGAGGGGTGATGGCGAAGGAACCGCTGTCGATACTGATGGTGTCAAGGGCGTCGCTGGTGACGCTGACGCTATAGGAGCCGGACGTGGTCGAGATCGGCACTTGCCAATCGTAGCCGGAACCGGACACGCCGGAGGCGATGGTGCTGGAAACGCCGCCGAACCGCAACTTGATGGTGAAACTCCCGCCAATGTTCGAGCTCCAGCGGATTTTCTGGACGGCCCCGGCGAAAACGTCGCCGACAGAGGTGGCCCAGCCCAGTTCAGGGGCGATGATGGCGAACGCCTTGTCGCTGACATCCTCGACACTGGTGGTGTCGGCGCCGTCGAGCAAAGTGACCTTGGCGAAATAATCGTAGCCCGAGTCCACGCTGGAGTCGAGCGAGAGCAAATATTCACGGTCGAGGTTGGGGACGTCGGCACTACGCACAATCTGCTTGACAGCCCCCTCCCCCCGGCATAGCTGGACGCGAACCGTGCCGTTAGTGTTGGAGCTCCATTTGATTTTGCGGGTCTGGAGCGGAGTGGCGGAGTTGGACATGGCCCAAACCTCGCCGCCGTTGGGGGAGACGATCTGGACGAAGGGATCGGCGGAGATGGTGAAGGCCTGGGCGCTCTCGCCGGAGGCGGTGCTGCTGCTGATCACAACCGTGTAGTCATTGCCGATAAGCTGGCTGGCCGGGATGTTCCAATTATAGCTGCCGTCGTTCGCGGTGGTGCCGCCCTCCGGGGTGATCCAGCTGTCGAAGCCCTTGTTTTTATAAAGGGCGATGGTGACCGGTTCCGTGACGTTGGACTCCCACTGGATCTCGTAAGCGGCGCCGCAGGCCCAAATCTCGCCGCCGTTCGGGCTAACCATGCTGATCGCCGCCGGAGTGATGCTAAAATCGGCGTCGCTGACGCCGATGACCGTTGCATCCTGGACGCTGGTGATCTTGACACGATACTGGGAACCGGCCGTGGCGGGGGTTTTCCAGGAATAGCTGCCAGTGTTGGAAGTGGTGGCGACGACGGTGTAAGTGACGCCACCGTCGGCCGAATAGGCGATCTGGACGTCGCCGCCGACGCTGGAGGCCCACTTGACCTCGTAGAACGTCCCGGCGACCAAGGTCTCGCCCCCGTTGGGCTGCTCGACCTTGATGAAAGAGCTCGGAACGATGGAGAACTGGCCGCTGCCATCGGAGATGGCGGTGTCGACATTGCTGGTGACCGTGATGAAGTAGTCCGTGGCCGCGGTTTGGTCGGAGGGGATAGTCCAATAGTAGATGTTGGAGTCGGTGGTGGAGGAGCCGTCCGCGGCGGCGGCGATGACGGAGGACGCGCCGCCCCGGTTGAGCTCGACCTTGGCGGTGCCGCCCAGGTTGGACGACCATTTGACGGCGTGCCTGGTGCCCATGCCCCAGATCTCGCCTCCCAAGGGCGCACCGAGCGTCAGTGATTTGGCTCCGAGGCCGAACCCCTTGGCGCTTTGGGAATAAACGGTGGAATCGACAACGCTGGAAATCCGGATGACATAGCTTTTGGAGGCGTCGAGCGTGGAGGGGACAGTCCAGGCGTAGACGCCGTCGTTCTCCGTGGCGCTGGTGATGGTGGAGACGAAAACCGGGCTGCCGTTGACCAGGGAATAGAGATCGATGCGCAGGTTAGTGCCGGTCAGATTGGAGGACCAGGAGATGTCGTGGGCGCAGCCCAAAGCCCAGGACTCGCCACCATTGGGCGCAGTGATGGCGATGGCTCCGGCGACCACGCTGAACGCGCCGCTTTCTACCTGGACGGAAGGAGCGCCGACACTGGAGATCCGAAGTTGGTAGGACGCGGAGACCGGCAAAGAGGCGGGCAACGCCCACTGGTAGGAGCCGGAGTCCGGGATGGATGCGACGATGGTGGTCGCCACCCCTTGCCCGATGAAAAACTCGATCTTGACGTTCCCGACGTCGCCGCTGGAAACCCACGAGATCGCCTGCGACGCGCCTCTGGCCCAAAGGGCGCCCGCCTGCGGGGCGGTCACGGCGATCGATTGAGCGAACGCATGGCTTGAGAGGAGCATCGCCCATACCAAGATCAGCCCACCAAACAATTTTCTCATACTTCTTTCTCCGGCTATATTTAATTATTTGAATTCCACGACATCAAAAGCCCTCGGACGCACCCTGCCGCGTCAACAAAAAAAACGGGAGAAAGAGCGGAAAGACGCCACCCGGCCCGGCGTTCCACCGAATCCATCCGCGGATCCGGCGAGCTCGGCCAGGCCCGCGCGCGACATCTTTTGTTCCCTGTCTTCCGAATTTTCTGGCTTCCACCAATTAAAGTGTTAATACCGAAGCGAACAGACGAGCCATAGTTATAGCATAGGTTTAGCGCAATTTCCAGTCTTGGGCGTTGATCCAGACGAGTCCGTGCGCGGAGACGCTCAGGCCCTCTATCAAGTAGAGGTGCCCCTCACCCTCGGCCTGGTTCTCCAACATGATGTCGGATTTCCCGTCGCCGTTGTAGTCGCCGACCTTGGCGACGTCCCAAGCGGTGTCGCCGCCGCCCAAGATGTATCCGGAGGCGGAGGCCGCGGAGCCGTCCATCAGGAAGATGTAGAGGGCGGCGGTGCTGGCGTCGCGCAGCAGGATGTCCGTCCTGCCATCGCCATTGAAGTCCCCGACGGCCTTGAACTGCCAGGTGATCTGGTCGGAGGACTTCCAGACGAAATCACCGAACTTTGGCTTGACCCCGTCCATCAGCCAAACGTAGCCGTCCTTGCCGCCCTCATAGCAGAGGAGCATGTCGGCGTTGGCGTCGTCGTCGAACTTGCCGAAGCCGCCGATCGTCCACTTGCTGTCGCCGCCGTTCCAGGCGAAACCTTGGCCGACAACTTTCAAGCCATTCATCAAGTAGACATAGATGGCGCCATTGGTGGTGTTGCGCAGGACGACGTCAGATTTCCCGTCGCCGTTGAGGTCGGCGAGACCGCCGAACTCCCAGGTGCTGTCGCTGCCCAGGAGCAGGTAGTCCTGCGCAGCGATCTCCAGGCCGTTCATAATCCAGAGGTATACCGCGCCGGAGGCGGAGTTGCGCAGAACAACGTCAGATTTCCCATCGCCGTTTAGGTCGGCGATACCAGCCACGCCCCAGCCGCTGTCGGCGCCCTGGCACAGGAACTTGGCCGCGGCCTGGTTGGCGCCATCCATCAGGAAAGCGTAGATCCCGCCATTGGCCGTGTTCTGGACGATGATGTCTTTCTTGAGGTCGTTGTTCAAATCGCCAACCCCGGCCAGATCCCAGTCCTCGCCGGACTGGTAGAGGCTGCCGCCGCCGAGGATCGACATTCCGTCGACCAAGTTGACGTACATGCCACCGCTGGCAACGTTCCGGAACAAGAGGTCGGAGGAGCCGCTGGCGTCGAAGTCGTCGACAGCCAAAAAGGAGACGTCGGTCACGATGAATTCAACTTCCAGGAACTTGGACTCGACGCCCTCGTCCTCGGAGGCCACCTCGATGGTCGTCTGGTAGGTGCCAGCGGCCCAACCGACGGAGGAGAAGGTCAGGACGACGTTCTGCTTGTTGTTCGGATCTACCGTGCCGGAGCTGACGGAGAGGCTCGGCCAGAACGGCCGGAGTTCGACCACCACGCCAGCGGCGATCATGTCTGGATCGGCCGTGAAGCCTTTGGTTTTGAACCCGTCCTGGACGCCCACCACCGCAGTGGTGGCGGCGGCGGCGACGACACTCTGGTACAGGACCTTGACGCTGCCGTCGCGGCCGAGGAGCATCCGACAAGTCACGGAGCCGTCGAAGTTGTTCAACTGCACGCCCTCGAAAGCCAGGACGAAGGTGTTGGCGTCGACCTGTTTGTAGTAGGCGCTGCCCCCCATCGTGAAGTTCAAGTCCTGCCAGAACATGGCGACCATGTTCTCCGGCGCGAGGGCGCTGGGCAGTTCGACCGGCCTGATGGTCTCATAGCCATCGGCGCTGAAGCTGATCCAGCCGTTGGAGCTGACGTAGAAGGAACTGAAAGCCTGGCCGTAGAGCGGGAAGTCGAACCCGACGCTGATCGGACCAACCACGGTGTCGTCCCCCAAACCGTCGATTTTTGTCCATGTGGAGTAGTCGGTGTCGGTGTAGGCGGCGGTGTCGGAGCCCACGCCAGTGTCGGTGTAGACGACGCTGTCAACCGTGTAGTTGTCGTCGATAGTCCAGTTCAAACTCATCCCGCCGACATTGCCAACCACCAGTTGCCGCTCAGCGCTGCGTCCCTGGGCGAGCTGGACGCGCAGCTGGCTGTCGGGCTCGATCGAGATCACCGGCGGGAAACTGGTGATCTGGAAGAAGCTCGGACTGACCGAGGTGGTGGTGGCGTTGGACACGGAGCTGACCCTGATTTTGTAATCCTCGCCGGAGGCCTGGTCCGCCGGGATGGTCCACGAATAGGAGCCGCTTGCCACGGCGACGCGCTCGGCGATGGTGGTTACCTTGACGCCCTTGAGCAGCTCGACCCTGACGGAATCCGTCACGCCAGAGCTTGTCCAGCGGATGTCGTAGGTGCCGTTCTGGCTGTAGATTTCGCCGCCGACCGGCGAGAGGATCGTGATGTAAGGAGCAGTCAAAGTGAAATTGCCGGCGCTGGTGCTGGTCAGGGCTGCATTCTGCAAACTGGTGATCCTGATCTTGAAATTGGAACCGACATTCTGCGTGGAGGGGATCTTCCAGGCGTAACTCTTGTTGCCCGCCGATGTCTCGGCGACTATGACACTGGAGAGCACGCCGTTGTTCAGCAGCTCAATCTTGAGGTTGCCGCCAATGTTGGCGCCCCACGTGATGTTCTGCGTGGAGCCGACCACCCAGCTCTCGCCGCCGACGGGACTGGAGAGGACAAGGTAGTCTTTTTGGTTGACGCTGAAATAAGCGGAACTCTTGCTGCTAAGGTCGCTGGCGCTGAGGCTCTCGATCTTTACCTTGTAGAGGCTGCCAGTCGGCAAGCCAGAGGTGCTCCAACGGAAGGTGCCCTTGGTGGCGGCCACCGAATCGGCTCCAGGGATCACCGTCCAGGACTCCAGGGCCGTGTTGGAATAGGAGAGCATGGCGTTGCCGCCGACGTTGGATTCCCACGTGATGTCGAAATAATCGGTCGGTCCGTTGTACAAGGTCTCCCCGCCTACGGGGGCAGTAAGTGCCAAGTATTCCCCTGGCATCAGCGTGAAGACGTTGTCGCTGCTGTCCTTCCATGCGCTGTTGCTCTCGCTGACGACCACGACTTTGTAGTCGCTGCCAGCCTCCAGCGAGATGGGCATGCGCACGCCCTGGACATGGCTGAACGCCGTATTGTCGACACCGGTGACCAACGTCTGGATGACCCCGCCCTTGTCGAGCTGAATACTGACGGTACCCCCGACATTGGATTCCCAGGTGACGTCATAGGTGCGTCCGATCACCCAGCTCTGACCGCCATTGGGGGAGGTCAACAACACAGAGGGCGAGCCGATCAGAAAATCGCTCAAGCTGATGCTGAAGACGTCGGCTGTTTTGATGCGGGTGATCTTCACTTTGTAGTTGCCGCCAGCCAGCGCCGCCGGGATCGCCCAAGAGTAGCTACCACTGTTGGCAGTCGATGCGGCGATAGTCGATTTCCAACTGTCGTCCTGGTAGAGGTCGATTCTAACCAGCTCCGCGGCGGCCAAGTTGCTACCCCACGTGACGGAACGAGTGGAGCCAGCGGCCCATTTCTCGCTGCCCAGCGGGCTTGTGACCTGGATGAAGTCCGCATTCACCAATGCGAAAGTGCCGCTTTTGATCGGGGTGTCCGCGCCGGAGGCGGAAGCGATGCCAACCTGGTAGTCGCGGCCACTGTCGAGGGTGCTGGAGACCGACCACGAGTAAACCCCGGCGTTAGAGGTGCTAGAGACGATGGTGTCGACCTGGTCGTCACCCTTGTAGAGCGCGATGGAGAGCGCCTTGTCCAGGTTGGTCGTCCATTTGATCTGGAAGATCGAGCCGATGGCGACCGCCTGTCCACTGGCAGGCGCGGAGATCAAAATGTAGGCGTTGGAGATGCTGAAGTCGTTCTCGCTCGCACCCAGGATGTTGACGTCGCTGGAGCTGACCACCTTGACACGGAAGTTATCGCCCTCTGCGACATTGGAGGCGGAGGTGTCCCAAGAGTAAACACCGTCAGCGGAGGTGTAGTTGGCCGCGAGAAGCGTCCAGTCCACGCCGGAGTTGGCGGAGTAGTAGATGTCCACCGTCGCTGCGACGTTGGTCTTCCAGGTGATGTCGTAGGTGTTGTCGCGCACCCACTGCTCGCCACCGGTGGGACTGGTGAGGATGATGTAGGAGTGCGGCCCGATGGCGAAGTTGTAGTCGCTGACGTCGCTGGCTTCGGGGTTCTCGTCGCCGGTGACCTTGACCCGGTAGTCGCTACGCGGGGTGAGGTCGTCCGGAACCAGCCAGCGGGAGGTGTTGATGTTGCCTGCGTCGGAAGCCTTGGCGTCGATGACGGATGCCTGGTTCCAGTTGCTCGCGGCGTCGTAATAGCCAAGGGTGATGGCGACGTGGCCGCCAATGTTCGAGAACCACTTGATGTTGTAGTACTGGCCGATGCCCCAGTTCTCCTCGCCGTTCGGGACGAGCACGGTGACCGTTTTGCTCTGCTCCAGGCGGAAATAATTGGTGCTCCGGCCTTGGCAGGCGGAGTCGCTGGCGCTCACGACCACCACGTAATAGTCATAGATCAACTTGGCGGGGGGGATGGCGTCGGGGGACGGGTTGATGGTGCTGTCGCTGGGGATCGTCCAGGTGTAGGAGCCACTGTTCTCCACATTGGAGGCGATCTGCGAGTTGAACCCGCTGTTTCGATAGAGGTAAAGGTTGACTTTTTTTGTGACGTTGGTGTCGGACTGCCAGGTGATGGTGTGGCTGGTGCCGAGAGCCCACCTCGCGCTGTCGACCGGGGCGGTGACTGCGATACAACCAAGAGAGAAGGGACTAGCGTTCTCGCCGTAGACAGTGGCGTCCGTGGAGCTGAAGACCCGGATCTTGTAGGCCGAGGTGGACGGCAATTCCGCCGAGGCGGCAGGAACCGTCCACTCATAGAAGGCACTGTCCGGGCTGAACGCCGCGTCACTGATGCCGCTGATCGCCGCATCAAGCTTCGTGCCGTCCTTGTAGAGGACGAGGCGCAGGGGCGTAGTGATGTTGGTTTGCCAGGAGATGGTCTGCTGCGTCCCATAGGCCACCACCGAGTCGTCCGCCGGGGTGATGATCTGGGCGTACTTGTCAACGACAGAAAAGTTGGAACTCCGTGCATACATGGCGAGATCCGACTGCGTGGAGCTCAACTGCACGCAATAGTCGTCGCCGGGCGTCAGGTTCTTTGGGATTGCCCAGGTGTAAGCCCCAGCGTTCGGCAAATTCTCGGCCTCATCAGGCAGCATAAGACTGGTGTAGACTGGTACGGGGGTGCCGGCGCGCAACAAGGACACCTGCAACGGCCCGCCCAGGTTGGTATTCCAAGTGAGGGTCTGCTCGACGCCGCAGGCCCAATGGACGCCGGCGCCAGGGGAGGTGACGTTGAGATAAACCTGATCGCGGTCGACGATAGAGAACGTCTGCCCGGCGTTAGTCATGAGGATAATCAAGGATTCCTTGTCGGGCGCCAACTTGGCGGCGCTCACGCGGATCTTGTAGGTGTCCCCGGCGGGGATGATGTCGCGTCCGGACACCAATTTGCCCGTCGGGATGTTCCAATCGGCGTAACCGACATCGTTGGTAACTAGCCCCTGGATGGAGTATACCCAGCTGAGGCGTCCGTCGTTGAGCGACTTCGGGACGGCCGTATCCTTGGACAACCACACCAGGATGGTCTGCTGGTTGGCGGTGTCCTCTATGACTTCGGAAATCCCATGATAGTACGTGATGGGATATGGGGCGCTCTCGGAGTTCTCAACCACAAACGAGTCGCCAGGCGAGAAGAAGTCCCCATAGAGGCCGGAGATGAAGAAATAGTTCGCATAGTAATTGCCAGTCGAAGTCTCAACTAAGACATTGTCTGTCCGGACGAGGTCGATGAAATCACCCCGGAGCAGGTCTACGATGATGGCATTGTTACGGTTGGTGTACCACTTGACGCGCTGCAGGGTCTTCGCCCATTCCTCGCTGCCGGTGGGATAGGTCACCAGCAACGTCGGCGGGGAGATCTGGAAGTTGGCGTCACTCAGATCGTAATCCGAGGCGTTGCTGGCGCTTGAGACTTTGATGCGGTAGTTGTCGGAAGTGGACAGCGTGCTGGGGATGTCCCAGTTGTAGTTGTTGATACTGCTGTAATAGCCGCCGCTGGGCAGTCCGCTCTCGGAAGCGGGGACGAGCACGCCGGAACGGTAGAGTTCGATTTTCACATACTCGCCGGGGACATAGGCCTGCCAGCGGATCTCGCGGGTGGTGCCCGCCGCCCAGTACTCGCCACCGTTCGGGACGATGACATCGTAGGCGCCAGGCTCGACGATCGCGAAGGGCTCGACATTCTGGGCGGTGATATCCTCGCCATAGATATTGGAGCTGAGCCGGATCAGGCAATTGTTGCTGGAATCCTCGTTGGAGGGGATGCTCCACTTGTAGCTGCCAGCGTTGGTGGTCGCGGCGACGATTTGCGTCCAGGTGGCGCCAAGATCGAGCGACAGCTCAATCTTGATCGTGCCCAGCTCGGTCGTGGTGTACCAAGTGATCGCATATTCCCTGCCCTTCTTGAGCTTGGCGCCGCCCACGGGGGCGGTGAGCTTGATGGCGAACGCCTGGTTGCCCAAAGCGAAGGTGGCACTGGTGACCGACTGCGCCGTCAGGTTAGAGAAGACGCGGATCTGGTAGTTGCCAGAAGGCAAGCTGTCCTCGACGGTCCAAGAGCACGACCCGTTGTTGGAGGCCGAGGCGGCGATGGTCTGCATGACCGTCCCGCCCTGGAGCAAGTCGATCTTGACGGTACCCCCGAGGTTGGAACTCCAGGTGATGCCATAAGTGCCACCGACATAGCGACTGCCATCGGTGCCAGCGCCGACCTGGACATCCGACAAGCTAGCGGCGGAGAGGATGAAGTCGGCGTTGCTAGCGTCATAGTAGCTGGAGTTGGTAAGGCTGGTGATGCGGATACGATAGTTGACGCCAGCCGCAAGGGCGGAGGTGTCCCAAAGGTAGCTGCCGTCGTTGGCGGTGGACGCCACGATTGTGTTCCAGGTGTAGCCGCTGTCGCTAGAGCCCTCGATCTTGACGGTGCCACCGATGTTCGAGCCCCACTTGATCGTCGGCATCAGGGTTGCGTCACCAGTGATGGCCCAGCTCTCCCCTCCAGCCGGCGCGGCGACCGTCAGGTACGGCCCCTGGGCGATGCTAAAGGCGGCGTCACTGTAGTCGCTCAGGTCGGTCAACGTGTTGCTGGTGACCCTGACATAGAAGTCAGTTCCGATGAACTCCCCAGACGGGACGGTCCACGAGTAGTTGTTGCTGTAGACGGGACTGGCGGCGGCGGCGGCGATGGTCGCCGCAAAGCTGCCGACACCGTCGTAGAGATCGAGCTTAACGGTGCCACCGATGTTCGAGTTCCACGTCACCACGCACTTGGCTCCGGCAATCAGTGTCTCGCCACCGTTGGGGCTCATCTGAGAGACGAACGCCGTGCCGATCTCGAACGTGGCCGGGCTGGACGCGGAGATAAACGCCTGGTCAGCGCAAGTGATCGTGATGCTGTAGTTGGAACCAGCGGTCAACTCGCTGGCAGTGGGCAACGTCCAGGAATAAGCGCCGGAGTTGCTCGTGCGAGCGGTGATGCTCTTGACCCAAACGCCACCATTGTAGAGGTCGAGACGCACGTCGTTGGCGGTGTCCGCGCTCATGTTCGTGGTCCAAGTGATACTGCGGGTGGTGCCGAAGGCCCAATGCTCGTTCCCCACCGGGGAGGTCAGCTTGACGAAAGGCTCGTCAGTGATGGCGAAATCGTTGTCGCTCGCGTCGCCGCTGTCCGGGAACTCGACGGAGCTGATCTTGGCCTTGTAGTCCGAACCCACGGGCATGTCGGCAACCGTCCAGGCGTAGGAGCCATTGTTGGGGGTGCTAGCGGCGACGATGGCGGTATCCGTGGCGTCGCCCCTAAACAGTTCTAGCTTGACATTGCCCCCCAGGTTGGAACTCCAGGTGAAGGTCTGGGCGCTGCCGTTGTTCCAGCTCTCGCCGCCGTTGGGGCTGGTGAGCACGAGCTTGCTGTTCGAAAGGGTGAAGTCGGCATCGCTGATGTCGCTGACGCTGGAGCTGGCGCCAGCCTCGTCGTTGCTGATCTTGACACGGTAGTGGGTGCCTGCGGCCAAACCGGTGGTGTCCCAAGCATAGCTGCCGCTGGCCGCGGTGTTGGAAACCTTGGTGGCGATAGTCGCCCAGTTGGTGCCGCCGTCACTGGAACACTCAAGCTTGACAGTGTTGCCGTAATTGGAGAGCCAAGTGATGTCGCGGGTGGAGCCGGTCGCCCAATCCTCGCCACCGTTGGGAGAACCGATGATGATGTAGCTGGCCGGGATAATGGCGAAGTTGGCGGAGCTTTGGCCAGGCTCGCAGACACCGCTCAAGCTGGTGACCTTGATGCGATAGTCGTTGGCGGTGAACTGCCCTGGCGGGATCGTCCACATGTAGGAGTTGTGCAGGTCGGTATTGCCAACGGAAGCAACGATGGTGCTGTCGTAGTTCCAAGTGGCGTTGGAATAGTGCCCAAGCTCAATCTTGACGAGGCCACCAGCGTTGGAGTCCCACATGATCTCGTTGCGGGAGCCAATCGCCCACGCCTCGGAACCGCTGTTCGGCGAGACCATGCTAATGTAGGGGCTGGACTCGATCTCGAAGGACTTCGGGCTGAGTGACTCCAGGGCACCCTGCGCCTGGCTCACGAGCTTGACCTTGTAGCCAGTGGCGGCGGCGACGTTAACATCGTCTTTTGGGATGCTCCAGGAATATTTCCCGCTGCTGGCCGAGACACCGGCATCAGGGGAAATCTGTGTTTTGAAGACATCGCCATTGTAGAGGTAGATGAGGATGTTGCCGCCGATGTTGCCGCATTTCCAGGTGATGTCGCGCTGGGTCCCGATAGCCCAGTGCTCCTCGCCCACAGGCGAGAGGAGCTGGAGGAAGGAATCCGCAGTCAACGAGAAGTCGGCGCTGGTGGCGGTCTTGCCGTCAGCCACGATCCGGACTTGATAGTCCGTGTCAGCTCCCAGCCCCAAGGAGGGAATGTCCCAGAAGTAGCTACCGCTGTTCTCGACCTTGCTGGCGATGATGCGGGGGTCGTCCCCGGGATGGAGCAGCGTGATGTCGACATAGCCGCCGATGTTACTGGTCCAGTCAATGCGCTGCTGGCTGCCCAACGGCCAGGACTCGCCACCCACCGGGGCGGCAAGCTTCAGGAAGCGTCCGGTCAAGGAGAAAACGCTTTCGCTCTCGTCCTGGACGGCGCTATTCACGACTGCGACCTTGACTTTGAAATACTCCCCGGAAAGGGAGGCGTCGGTGACCCATTCATAGCTGCCGCCCCCGGCGGTGTTGCTCACCGTGGACAGATCCGTCCAGGTCGTCCCGGCGTCCTTGGAGTAAGATACGACCACCGAGCCGCCGGCGTTGGACTGCCACGTGATGCTGTAGGTGTTGCCGGAGACCCACTTCTCGCCACCGTTGGGGGAGTCGAGGATGATGTAGGCACCGGGCTTGATGGTGAAGGCGGCGGCGCTGCCGCCGGACCATTTGTTGTTGGCGTTGCTGGTGACGCGGACGCCGTAGTCGGTCCCGGTGGCCTGGTCGACCGGAACGGTCCAGGTGTAGGCGTTGTTGTAGGCGGAATTGTCCACCGTAGAGGCGAGGGTCTTGAGGATCTTGCTCAGATAGCCGTCGACCGAAGTGTTGTAGATCCCGGTGTCGGTCGTGATGAACGTCCGGAGGATGTTGCCGCCGAAGTTTTCGGAGGGGATAGTGGCGTCCTGCAGGTAGATCCACGTGCATTGAACACCAGCGACAGTCACGTCCTCCGCACCGAGGACGGTGTAGGTGCCATCGTTGCCGGAAGAGCCTTTGACCACCAGGGCGTTGCCGTAGCGGAACTCGTCCGTGCCCACCAAACCAAGGTTCACCGGGCGCAGCCCGTGGTATCCGGCGATTCTGAAGGCCGGGTAGGGCCCGCCCGTGATCACCGGGGTGGTGTCGTCGACGTAGTAGGGGACCAGGGACTTCGCAGCCTCGAGGATGTAGTCCTTGTTCAAGGTGACGGTAGTGGCGTTGTAATAGCCGTCGTTGCCGGTGGAGTTGGTGACGGCGAGCTTGTCGCCAACTGAGAGCTTGGCAGTCTGGTCACCCGCGATGCGGAAAATACCGCCAGCGTCACCCGCGACCAGTGAGCAGAGGTCGAAGTAATACTGAAAGAGGTCGATCTTGACCGTGCCGCCGACGATGCTCGTCCAGGTGATCCGCTGCTGGGAACCAGTCATCCACGTGTCGCCACCACTGGGGCGCGTGACGGTGATCGGTTCGGAGACGTTGGGGTTCTGGAGGACGAAATAGGTCTCGCTCACGTCGAAGATCGTCTGGTCGTCGACCAAAGAGAGCTCGATGGCGTAGTCAATCCCGGCTGGGACGACTGTAAACTCGGGGATATTCCAGGTGTAACTGCCGTTGGCCACCGGGATCCCGGTGGCGAGGGTCTTGTAGATCTCCCCGCCCTTGAGCAAGTCAATACGAAGGTTGCCGCTCGTCAGGCTGGTTTTCCAGGTGATTTGCCGCTGGGTCTCCAACGCCCAACGCTCGCCGCCGTTAGGTGAGGTCAGATCGATGAAGGAGGCGTTGTTGATGGAGAAAAGGCCGCTCATGCCCTCAACGCCGCTGTCCGGCCCGGACTCGGTTCCGGCCACCTTGATCATTGCCTGGTTGCTGGAGTCAACGGTAACATCCCAAGTATAAGTGCCGTCGTTTTGGATGTCCTCCGCCAACTTGTCCCAACTAAGCCCGCTGTCGGGAGAATACCAGATGTCCACATTTCCTTTAAGGTTGGAACTCCAGGTGATTTCATAGATCCGCTCCTTGTTCCAAACATCGCCTTCCGTCGGAGTGGCGACCTCAACAAACTTTGGCTTCACACTGAAAGACGCATCGCTCATATCAACAAGGGCAGGATAGTCGATACTGGTCAGCCTTACCTTGCAATTATCGCTATTGATGGTGTCGGGCACAATCCATGTGTCAGTCCCCGCGCTTGCCTGAACGATGGCGATGGTCGACCAGACAACGGAGTCGGCGGTGTCACTATCGGTGTATTCAACCTCGATATTCCCGCTAAAGTTGGCGTCCCATTGGATTTTGTTCTCCGTGCCAGCAATCCACTTATCCCCGCCGTTCGGGGTGTTGAGCAACAGATAAGAGCCGTATTGAATGGTGAAGACGCCGCTCTTCCCCTGTTGGCCGAACTCGCTAGTCACTTGGATGACATAGTTTGTTCCAGGTTGCTGGTCGACAGGCACCGTCCAGGAATAAGTCCCGTTGGTGCCATTGTTGTCAACATCGCTTTCAATCAGATAGTCGACCACCAGCTGGCTGCCGCTGGTATGGCAAAGCTCAAGCTTCACAGAGCCGCCGAGGTTTGAAGTCCAGATGATGTCATGCTTGGTGCCAGCTGTCCAGCGAACGCTGCCAATATTGGCGTAGAGCTTGTTCTGACTGCCATAATCGGCGTAGAAAATGTCCTTGCCCCCGTCCCCGGTGAAATCAGCCACCACCACGCCGTTGCTTTTGCTATAGTCCTGCACGGGCTGATTGCTATCGTTCAGGATACCAGTGCCATCGTTCAAATAAACGCTGTTGGCTGAGCCCAAGCAATTGCCGAAAACGGCATCCAGGTGGTTGTCACCGTTCAAGTCAGACAAAACGACCTCCATGGCCGACTGGTCGCCCAACGCCTGCGACGCATCGAATTGTCCACTCCCGTTGTTGCGCATGACCAAACTCCCGGCGTTTTGTCTGGCCAGGACGATGTCCTTCGAACCATCCCCGTCCAAGTCGCCGACCGCAATGGCATTTAGTGTCACACTATACCAATACTGATAGCTATAGCTGGGGAAGCTACCGGTGCCGTCGTTCAAGTAAACATATAAATAACTAGGCGAGCCCTGAACGATCAGAGCCACATCCAAATCGCCATCGTTGTCGAAGTCGGCAAGCTTGATGTCCTTAACTATACGGGATGAGGTGCTGTATTCCTTGGAGAAAGTGAAGGTCCCGGGAGCTTTAGGGTCGTTCAGCCAAATCTGCCAGTGCCCGTAAGAATAATAGTAGCTTGAGGAGGAATTGTACCCCACAATGATGTCATTGAGTTTGTCGCCGTTGACATCGCCCACCGCAACCGACGTCGCCCCCGTTTGGTCATCATGGATCAGCTCGGTGCCGAGGCTGAAGTTCCGTCCGCCACTATTGAGGTAGATGGCCGCCCCGCCGTCGGCGTTGGCGACAACCAAGTCCAAATCGTTGTCGCTATCGACATCGGCGGAAACAATGTATTGGCTGTTGTAATTGCCCGGCAAATCGACCGCATCAAAGGTGCCATCGCCCTTGCCATAGAACATCTTGTTGGCTTGCCCATTGCTGTTGGCGACACAAACATCCAGTTTTCCGTCGCCGTCAAAATCGCCAGAGTCGGCCTTCATCCCCGCCGTGGTTCCGCCCCCGGCGGTCCACTCCAAAGAAAAGGAAGCGTCGTTTGGCACCAACACGCTGAGGTAGGGATCCGCGATGGTGAAGGTGTTGGGGCTGACGCCCAAGACCGTGGAATCCTGAAGGCTGATGATCTGGATGGTATATTGGCTGCCGGCGGCAACATCGGCCGACATCGCCCAAATGAACAGCCCGTCGTTCTCCGTCGCACTGGCGATCTCCTGGTACAGCACGTCATCTTTGAGGAGGCTGATCTTCACCTTGTTGTCCCCGGTAAAATCCGTCTTCCAACGAATCTCATGGTTGGTGCTACGAGCCCAATTCTCATCACCAACGGGAGAGGTCAAGGAAATGTAATGGCTTTTCACCACGGCAAACTGCGCGCTCTGCCCATAGGTCTCCGGCTCCCCGTCGCAATAGACCCGGATGGAATAGTCGCTATCCGCCTTCAAGTCCACGGGGACAGTCCAAATGTAGTCGCTGTCGTTCTCGATATTAGCGGCGATGATACTGTTGAGCACGCCCCCTTTGTAAAGGTCAATGCCAACATTGCCAATGAAATTGCTCGTCCAAGTGATGTGATATTTCCCCCCGGTTTTCCACTCGTCGATGGCAGTCGGCTTGGTCACCTCGATATTCGGGGCGATAATTTTGAAAGATGCGTCACTGAGGTCTTTGACGGGGGTTTGGGCGTCCAGGCAGCTGATCTGCACCTTGTAGCCCGCACCAGCGATCAAGCCGTCCGTGGACAGTTTCCATTCGTAGGTTCCACTGTCGGAGACGCTGGCGGCGATGGTGTCGGCAAGCTTGCTGTTCTGATAGAGTTCAATTTTGACGTTGCCGCTGAGGTTGGAAGTCCATCTGATGGTTTCCACCGTCCCGTAGACTAGGCTTTCGCCGCCGTTGGGGTAGGTGATGACCAGACTGGGGGCGGCGACGGCGAAAGCTCCGGAACTGGCGGTGACGGCAGGGAGGGCCAGGCTGGTGATCATAACCGTATAGTCGACGCCGACGGCCTGGGAGGCGGGGACTTGCCAAGTGAAAGCGCCGTCGTTCTCGGTCTCGGCGGCGAGCACGGAGTTCAAGGAGGCACCCTTGTAGAGGGCGATCTTGACGTTGCCGCCGATGTTGCTTGCCCAAGCGAGGGAAACGGTGGAGCCTTGGCCGAGAACGGCCCCGGTGGCGGGAACGCTAATGGCGAGCTTGGCGTCCTCGACAGCAAATGTCCCGGACTCGACGGAGAGATCTTGATCCTCAACGCCACTCACCCTGACGGTGTAATCGCCGAGGGCGAGGTCGGAGGCGAGCGTCCATTGATAGGCGCCGTCGTTGGGGGTGGAGTCAATGAGGGTGGCCCAAGAATTGACCTTGCCGGAGGCGAGTTTGCCAAGCTCGATCTTGACGTTGCCACCGGCGTTGGACTCCCAGAGGATGTTCTTGGCGAGGCCGCGGCAGCAGATGTCGCCGACCGCCGGGCTGAGCACGTTGAGATAGGGAACAGAGGAGATGGTGAATTTGCCGAGGCTGGTGGTCATGCCCTCGATCCCGGTCAGGCTGAGCGAGCGGACAACGACAGTGTAGTCGGTGCCGGAGGCGAGCGTCGTGGGCAGGATCCACGAGTAAGTCTGTTTATACATGTCGTGAACGGGAGTGTCGCTCTCGTCGCTATTAGCATAGGATGCGCTGATGGTGGAGACGGGCGAGCCGCCTTTGTAGAGCTGGATGGAGACGCTGCCGCCAATGTTCGAATACCAAACGATATCATGGGCGCTGCCCGCCAGCCAAGCCTCGCCGCCGTTGGGGGAGCCGTCCTCAATCTGCATGTCGATGGCGGGAGCCGCCACACTGAAGGCATTGCTGGTGCCCTTGATGCTGGGAGTGACGACGGACCGAACCTCGATCTTATAGCCGCTGCCAACAGCCAAGGAGCTGGGCATGCTCCAGGTGTAGGACCCACTGTTGGGGATGGCGTCGGTGATGGAGTGCCAAGGCGCGACGCCGTTAGCCGAGTAGAAAATCGCGACGCTGTTGCTGGCGGCGGCGGTGGAATCCCACGTGATCAGATGGGAGGAGTTGCCGCTGGCGCCACCTTTGCCCCAGATCACCCCGGCCGCCGGGGCGGTGACGGTGATGGTGGGGGCGGTGATGGCGAAGGAGGCGACGGGACTGACTGCGCCGTTGCTCTCGCTGGTGATCCTGACCTGGTAGCTGCCCGCGGCGGTGCCGACGGGGATGTTCCAGGTGTAACTATTGCTGGGCATGGCGTTGCTAATGCCAGTGACAATTGTGGTCCAGGAGCCGCCCTGGCCAAGCTCAAGCTTGACATTTCCGCCGATGTTGCTGGTCCAGGCGATGGTCTGAGCCGTGCCAGCGGCCCAACTGTCGGTGTCCGTCGGGCTGGTGACCGTGATATTAGCGACGGCTGCGATATTGAAGAGCTCGCTCGAATCCGTGACGGTGTCGTCGGTGGCGCTGGTGACTTTCACTGTGTATCCAGTGCCAGCCGGGCCGGGGCTCATCCAAAGGTAGGAGCCGTTGTTGGCGGTGCTAGAGACGATGTCCGCCTTTTTAAGGTCATTCTGGTACAACTCGATTTTGACATAACCCTGGATGTTGGTTTCCCAGGTGATGCTGCGCTGGGCGCCGACAGCCCAAATGTCGCCGAGGCTGGGGGAGGTGACTTGGACGAACGGTTTGCCGCTGATGGCGAAGGTGGCCGGGCTGACGCCGGTGGCGGCGGCGGAAACGATTTTCACCTTGTATTGGTCGCCGATCTGCTGATCGTCAGGGATTTGCCAGTAGTAGAGGCCAACATTGGCGGTGCTGGCGACGATGGTCGACCATGTGGCCCCGGCGTCGCTGGAAAGGTAAATGGCGACGTTGGCGTCGCTGCCGCCCACGCCGATGAGGTTGGATGTCCAGGAAATCGGGAAGGTCCGTCCAGCCGCCCAATTCTCGCCGCCGGCGGGGGAGCTAAGTGTGATGTAGGGGGCGGTCAAGGAGAAAGGGGCGGCGCTGGTGCAGGTGACGGCGGCGTCCGCGGTGCTGGTGATCTTGAGGAGATAGGTGTCGCCAGTGGCGTTGGGGGTTTTCCAGGAGTAGCTGCCGCTGTTGGGGGCGGAGGCGACGATAGTCGTCCAGTTGACGCCGCCGTTGGCGGAATACTCCAGCTTGACGTCGCCGCCGGCGTTGGAATCCCATTTCACCGTCTGGCTGGCGTTGGCGGCCCAGGACTCGCCACCGTTGGGGGACTGAAGCAGAATATAAGGCTCGGGGCTGAGGGTCAACTCCTCGGCGCTGCCGCCAGTCCACTTCTCATTAAGGTTGCTGGTGACCCGGATGCCGAAATGGAGCCCGGCGGGCTGGTCGACCGGGATGGTCCAGGCGTAGGAGTTGGTGGCGGCCGAGTTGTCGACCTCGGCGGCGATGTTCTTGACGATCTTGCTAATGTAGCCATCGGCGGCGGCATTGTAGACGCCGGTGTTGGTGGTGATGACGGTGCGGAGGATGTTACCGCCGAAGTTGGTGGAAGGGATGGTGGTGTCTTTGAGGTAGATCCAGGTGTGGTTGACACCGCCGATAGTGACGTTCTCGGCGCCACGGATAGTGTAGTTGCCATCGTTGCCAGGGGAGCCGTAGACCACGAGTCCGTCATTGTAGGTGAACTCGCCGCTGCCCACCTTGCCGGACACGCCAATGGCTTTCCAGCCTGCGATACAGAAACCCGGGTAGGGGCCGCCGGAGACTTGGTCATCATCTTCGGGCATTTTGCTTTTCGTGGCGGTGACGATGTAATCCTGGACACCGGTGACGGAGGAAACGTTATAATAACCGTTGTTGCCGGTGGAGTCGGTGATGGCCATGGTGTCGCCGGAAACGAGGTTGGCTGTCTGGTTGCCAGCGATCCGGAAGGTGCCGCCGTTGTCACCGCTGGCGGCCATGGTGCAGATGTCATAGTAATATTGGAAAAGGTCGATCTTTACGGTGCCGCCGACGATGGAGTCCCAGGTGACCTGATGCTGCGAGCCGATGACCCAGGACTCGCCGCCAGTCGGGTTGGTAACCGTGACGGGCGCGGTCACGTTGGGATTATAGAGGGCGAAGGTGTCAGTGCTGACGCAAGAGACGCTTTGGTTGTTGACCAAGGAGATTTTGACAGTGTAGTCGCCAGCCGGGATGACGGTGAATTCGGGGATGCTCCAGGAATAGCTGCCGCTGTTGGCGACGCTCTCGGCGATAGTGGCGTAGACGCTGCCAGAGTTGAGCAGGTCGATACGGACGTTCCCGCCAACGTCGGAAGTCCATTTGATGTCGCGGGTGGTTTCGAGCGCCCAGGTCTCGCCGCCGTTGGGGGCGGTGATGGCGATGGCGGGGTTGACGATGTTGAAAGCGCCGCTCGTGGCGGTGACCGTGACGTCGACGACGCTGGTGAGGCGCACGGTATAGGAGCCGAGAGTTTGGGAGGCGGGGACGTCCCACTCGTAGTCGCCGTTGTTGTCGGCGGCGGCCGCGAGCGTGGTCGCCACTCCGCCAGTGATGTACTCGATCCTGACGGAGTCCGTCACGCCGGAGCTGCTCCAGGTGATAGCGTGCTTGGCGCCACGCCCCCAAGAATCCCCGGCGCTGGGGGAACTGATCGCGATGGTTTGCGCGAAGGCCTGCGCCGACATCAAGGCGCAGAGCAACAACATCATCCTTCCGAGCGCTTTACTCATTCCATATCCTCCGAATTTATAAAATTATTAAGTATTTTCGCTTTAATATGCTCCAGCTTAGCGCAATTTCCAGTCGGGTGCGTCTTTCGCAACCACCCCGCTGTCGATAACGCTCAAACCGTTCATGAGATATACAACGTCCTCGCCGTCGGCGGCATGGCTGAGCAGGATGTCAGCCTTGCCATCGCCGTTGAAGTCGGCGCACTGGGCGAACGTCCAAGTGGAATCGCAACCCACCTGCGCAAAGCCCTCGTCCGTGACCAGCGCCCCGTCCATAAGATAGATGTAGAGGGCGCCGGTGGACTCGTCGCGCAGGAGGATGTCGGTTTTGCCATCACCGTCGAAGTCCGCGAGAGCGGCGAAAACCCCTTTGGCCAAACCGTCGGCCGAAACGACGTAGCCGCCGTCAACCGGAGCGATCCCGTCCATAAGGTAGACGAAGCCGTCGCCGGTGCTGTCGTTGAACAGGAGGAGGTCTTCCTTGAGGTCGACGTTGAACCTGCCGAACCCGGCGACCTTCCAGTTGGCGTCGCCGCCCTTCCAAATGTAGCCTTGGCCGATGCAGTCGAGCCCGTCGAGGAGATAGGCGTACAACGCGCCGTTGGCGGGGTTGCGCAGCACCAAGTCCTTGGCTCCGTCGCCGTTGAGGTCGGCGAGGCCAGCGACTTCCCAGGCGCGGTCGGCGCCCTCGTAGAGGAAACCCTGCGAGGCGATCTCGGTGCCAGCCATCAGCCAAGCGTAGACGGCGCCGGTGCCGGAATGGCGCAGGATGATGTCCTGATTGCCGTCACCGTTGATGTCGGCCACGGCGCAAACACTCCATAGCGTGTCGGACGACTGGCAGAGGAACCCTTTGTCCGTCGGGACGACGCCGTTCATCAGGTAGGCGAAATAGGCGCCGTTGACAGTGTTTTTCAGGATGATGTCGGCCTTGCCGTCGCGGTCGAGGTCGCCAGAGCCCGCCATCTCCCAGTCGGCGCCGCTGCTGTAGAGGAGGCCGCTGGTCTTGATCTCGGCACCAGCCATGAGGTCGATGCGCATCGCCCCGCTGACGCTGGATCTGAAGACCAAGTCGGAGACGCTGTCACCATTGAAGTCGTAGGGGGCCGCGGTGTCCAGGGAAACAACCTTCATCGTGACAGGGACTTCCCACACGGGGGTGTCGGGGTCGTTACTGGCGATCGCGATCTTGGCGGCGTAATTGCTGCCAGCCGCCAGCCCGACGGCGCTGAAGGTGAGGTTGACGTTACTGGTCTCGCCGGGGTTGACCGTGCCAGAGAGGGCGCTGAGCGCCGGCCAGTAGGGGGCGAGGCGGACGGCGAGGCCGTCTTCCAGGAACGCCTGACCGTAGCAGACTTGGACGCCCTTGGTCCCGTCGGCGTTCTGAATGCCGACGGCGCAGGTGTCCACCGTGCTCGGAACGTCCTTGTACTGCAGGCGGATCTCGCCGGAGGGCTTGAGGATCAGCTCGCAAGTGATGGTGTCGCCGTCGCTGGAGCGGGGCACGCCCACGAACTCGACGACCAAGGTGTCGCCGTCAGCCTTGGTCTGGTACTCATAATAGGCGGCGCCGCCGGAGACGAAGCTGAGGTCTTCCCAGAAGAGCGCCACCAAGTTGGCGGGGGCCACGGCGCTGGGCAAGGCCTGGGGCAAGGACGCGGTGGACTCGCTACTGAAACTGATCCAGCCGTTGGAGCAGACGCGGAACGTGTCGCAGTTCTGACCATAGAAGGGGAAGGAAAAACCGATGTCGAAGGGGCCGACGTTGGCGTCGCCGCCGAGCCCCGTGATCCGGGTGCCGGTGGCGGCGATCTCGACCCAACTATAGGCGACGCTGTCGGGCTGGTCGTTGGAGTTCATGGAATCATAGCTGTCGTCGATCGACCAAGTCAAAGGCCAGCCGCCATTGTTGCTGATCGCCATCTGCCGGACGACCGTCTGGCCGGAGACCAGCTCCACGGCGAAACTGTCCGGGGTGACGGAAATCGCCGGGGAGTTGTCTGCGATGGAGAAATTGCCGCTGGTGGCCGTGGTCAAGGGGTTGCTTAGGCTGGTGACCTTGATTTTGTAGTCGTTGCCGGCAACCTGGGTGTCCGGGATGTCCCAAACATACATTCCAGCGCTGACTGCGGGCGTGTCGGGGATGGTGGTGCCATCGAGCTTACCGCCTTTGAGCAGCTCGATTTTGACGTTCCCTGTCACTCCCGAGCTCTCCCATAGGATAGTGTCGGTGTCGCCCCTGGCCCAGATCGCGCCGGTGGCGGGGGCGGTGAGGGTGAAGTACGGGGCGACGATGGAGAAGGAGGCGGCGCTGACGCCGTAGACGGTCGGGGTGGTGACACTGCTGACCTTGACCTTGTAGGTCGAACCGACAGCGAGGCCAGCTGGGATAGTCCAGCTGTAGGTCCCGTCGATGGCGGCGACGGTTTCGATGGTGGTGTCGACCGCATCGTCCTTGAGCAGCTCGATCTTGACGTTGCCGCTGGTGAGGTTGGTGTCCCAAGTGATGGCATGCTCCGAGTTGGCGGCCCAAGACTCGCCCCCGGCCGGGACGACATTCGTGATGTAATACACTTTCGCGACCGTGAAGTTGGAGGCGCTGGCGGACGTGTAGGCGCCGCAGGTCAGCCGGACACGGTAGTTGATACCCTCAGGCTTGCCCGCCGTGGACCAAACGTAGGCGCCATCGGTGGCGGGGACGGTAGCAATGTCGGTGTAGCTGGAGCCGCCGTCGCTCGAATAGGCGACCGTGGCGTTGGCTACGATGTTCGATAGCCAAGTGATGGTGTAGGTGGAACCGGCGTTGTTGGAGATGGTCTCGCCGCCGTTCGGGGCGGTGAGCAGGAGGTAGTTGCCGTCGACGATGGCGAACGCTGCGCTGGTGGCGCTGATTGGAATGGCCTTGGCGGTGATTTTCACGGTATAGTCGGCGGAGACGGCGAGAGTTGGCGCGATCGTCCAGGAATAGGTGTTGGAGGAGTTGTTGGCCACGTCGTCGGCGAGGTTGCCGAGGAATGTTCCAGCTATGTAGAGGTCGACCTTGGCCAAGCCGCCAGCGTTGGAAGTCCAGGAGACGCTCTGGGTCGAGCCGCGCTTCCAGGTCTCGCCGCCGAGGGGGCTGGAGATCTGGATGGTGGGCGGCTTGACTTCCAGCGTGACCACGATGGTCCGGGGTGAATTGCTGGCGTTCGCGCCAATGATGGTCAAATTGGCCGTGTGCGTGCCGGCCGACAAGGACTGGGCGTCGTCAGTGAAAGTGACGGTGATGGTGTTCTGCTCGGTCGGCCCGTCGGAGGCGTGGCTGTCGGCGGAGTCGGTGACCACAAGCCAGCTTTGGTCGGAGACGATGGAATAGTTGAGGGTGGTGATGATGTTTCCACTGTTCCATATCTTGAACGTCAGCGGGGAGGGAGTGACGCCGTAGACGCCAGTCTGATTGAGGGCGGCGACGCTGGTGGCGATGGCTGGCTTGTAGACGTTGGTGGTGACCGGTAGTTCGTAACGCGAGCCAGTGGTGGTCAACACGACGATGGTGTCGGTGTAGGTCCCCTCGTCAAGGTCGATAGTGTCGTAGATCACGTTCAGGGTACCGGTGGCAGTTCCTTCCCTGACGGCGCTGTCGGCGGGGGCGCTCACGCTGAACCACTGCGGCACGCCGACGCCGAACTCGGTCAGCAGATTGAACTGGATGGGGGAGCCGCCCTCGTTGAGAATCTTGAAGAAGCCGTTGGCCGCCGGGTTGGAGCCGTAGGCGCACTCGGCCTGGAGCACAGGCGGGATCAAGGTGAGCTCGGCGTTGGTGACGGTCAACTTGACGGTTAGGGTGACGGGGGAGTTGGCGGCGTAGCCGGCGACAACCAAGAGGGTGGCGGTGTAGGTTCCGGTGCCCAGTTTCTTGGCCTCGTCATTGAAGGTGATGGTCAACTTCTGACGGTCGCCCGGGCCGGTGGAGGAGCCGGAGTTCGCGCTCAGCGTGAGCCAGCTCTGGTTGGCGAAGAGGTCATAGTTCAAGGTGGTCAACCCGGAGCCGTCGGCGTTCCAGAGCTCGATGCTCCGGGCCGCCGGGGCGGGCAAACTGCCAACCACGCAGGTGGCGTCAAGCTCCAAACTGGCGCCGAGGCTGGTGCCGATGGCCGCCGCTCTGACGGTAAGCGTCACAGGGATGGTCTTGACCACGCCGTTCGTGGTGCTCACGGTGATATGCCCGGAATAGCTTCCGGCGGCCAAGCCCGTGGCGTTGTAGCTGAAGTCGACCTCGTCGGTGGCGCCGGCGGCCAACGCCTTGGCCGTCACGTCGGGCAGGGCGATCCAGGCGTCACTGGACGACAAGCCGTAGGTGATAGAAACTGACCCGGCGTTGGTGACGCTGAAGCTGCTCGAGTTCGGATCGGGGTTGGCCTTGTAGGCGCACCGCTGGTTGATGGACGACGGGCTGAGCACCAACGCAGCGGCGGAGACCGTCAGATTGACCGTGATGGTCAACGGGGAATTGGTGGCGCCGCCGCTGGTGATATAGATGTGCCCTGTGTAAGCGCCGGCGGCGAGCCCGCCAGTGGCGTAGGTCACGATCAAGGTTTTCTTGTCCCCCGGGCCGGTGGAGGTATGGGAGGTGACGGCGTCACCGGACAAGGTCATCCAGGTTTGGTCGACTGACGTGGTGTAATCCAACGTCGTGCCAGTGGCGTCGGAGTTCCAGATGGCAAGGTCGTTGGTGGCCGGAACGGGGCTGTGCCCGAGGACGGCGACGGGACTGAGCGAGCTCTGGTCGACGGCGATGGTGGGCGCATGGACGGTCAAGGTGACGGCGATCGTGCTGCTCGTGCCGTCAACGCTGGTGACAGTGATGACGCCAGTGTGCGTCCCGGCCGCCAGGGCGGCGGTCTGATAGTCGACCGTGACCGTCGAGTCGAGCCCGTCCGCGGCGATTACGCCGGTGTCGGGATCGCAGGAAAGCCAGGAGACGTTGGAGGTGATGGTGAAGCCCAAGTCGACGGAACCACGGTTGCCGACAACGAACGTGTCGTCGGGGGCGTCATCTTTGGCCTCGCAGGCCGGAGTCAACGCCGTCTTGCTAACCACCATCTTGGCGGCGAGAACGGTCAAGCGGACGGAGATCGCGATGGGCGAGTTGGCGGCGTTGGCGTCGAGCACCGACACCGTGGCGTCATAACTGCCAGGCGCGAGCTTGGCGACTTCGGAGGCCACATAGCCGAGAGTGATGATCTTGCGGTCGGCTGGACCGGTCGAGGTGTCTGAGGAGGAGTTGACCGTCAACCAGGCGGCGCTGGAGGCGAGGACGTAATGCAATGTCGTCTTGGTCGAGCTGTCGCCGTTCCAGACCTGGACGGTCTGGTTGTCTGGATTGACGCCATAGGTGGTGGTCTGGGTCAAAGACGACTGGCTGACAACGATCGTCGGCGCGTAAATCGTCAGGGTGACCGGCAAAGTGACGGTGGTGCCGTCGTCGCCGGTGACGGTGATGGAGCCGCTATGGGTCCCGGCGGCGACGTTGGCGACGTTGTATTGCACGGCAATGGAGTCGGAAGTCGTGTTGGCCGTGACCTCCCCGGTGCTGTCAGCGAAAAGAATCCACGACGCATTGGTGCTAAGTGTGTAGGTCAGGAGGGTTTTGGCGCTGTTGACGATGCGGAAGCTGCCGTCTTCGATTGTGCCGCCGATCCCGGTCTGCGGGTTGAGCGAGCTTCTATCGAGGCTGATGTCGGCGCCGTTGATCGTCAAGGTCACCGGGATGGTCACGGGGTTGTTGCTGGCTTTGCCGGAGGTGACCGTCAAGTGGCCGTTGTAAGTGCCGGGGGCCAGCTTGTCGGAACGCAGGGTGGCGCTGACGTAGGTCTTGTTGGACGGGCCGCTGGAACTGCCGGAGCCGTTGGCGGTGATGGTCATCCAGCTAACGTCGCTGGCGACGGCGTAGCTTAACGCCGAACCGCTGGCGTCGCTGTTCCAAACCTGGAACACGCACGTGTCGCTATTGGTTCCGAAATTCATAACCTCGCTGAAGGAGGACTGGCTGACGGCGATGGCCGGGGCGGTAACCGTGAGGTTGACCGTCAAGGTTTTGGAAGCGGCGCCGTCGGTGGCGCCCACGGTGACGGTGGCGCTGTAGTTCCCCGCGGTCAGGTTGGCCGGATCGACGTCCACGTCCACCACCCTCGTGCCGCTGGCGGCAATGGGGCCGGAGACTGCCGTGAGCGTGAGCCACGACTGGTTCTTGCCAAGAGTGAAGTTGAGGGCGGCCACGCCGGCGTTGGTGATCGTGAACATGTCGGAGTCTGAGGTGATGTCACCACCGATTGGCGCGGCGAAATTGAGTTCGCTCGTGCTGAGGTTGATGACCGAGCCACGGATCTGCAAGGTCACCGGGATGGTGATCGGGCTGTTGCTCGCCATCGAATCGCTGATCTTGACGTTGGCGCTGTAGGTGCCGACCGGCATGTTGGCGGTGTCAAATTTCAAGGTGACCGTATGTTTCGAGCCCGTATTGTCTGCGGGAGGGAGGGGGTTGATGCTGTCGATGGTGAGCCAGGACTTGTCGGAGGTGATGGCGAAGTTCAGGGAGGATTCCGGGGTGGTGTTGGCGTTCCACACGTTGAACTCCTGGGTGAAGGCGGTGGCGCCGTAAGCCTTGGTGAGGTCAAACTTGGTGGCGTCCACGGCGATCTGCGGACCAAGGACGGTGAGGGTGACGGCGATGGTCTTGCTGGTGCCGTCGTCGGTGTTGGTCACCGTGATGTCGCCGGTGTAAGTGCCGGGCATGAGCGATTTGGTGCCATAAGTGACCGTGATGTCAAGCTTGGCGCTGTCGACCTGCCACGAGCCGGAGTCGGGGGAACAAGACAACCAAGGGACATTGTCGGCGATGTTGTAATTCAACGCTGGCGAGTCGGTGGTTCCCGCGTTCCAAAGCTTGAATCCGGTGGCGGTCGCCGGATTGGTTCCGGTGGCGCAGGTCGGATTGAGGACGGTGGGCGCCAAACCGATGGACGGGCCGAGGACGATGATGTCCACCCGGACGTTGAGCGGGGCGTTGGAGGCGTTGGCCGAGCTGATGACCACATTGGCCGAGTGGGTGCCGGTCTTCAAGCCGGTGGTGTTGTAGCTAACGGTGATTGGGGTGGCATCGCCCGGACCGGTGGAGCTGCCGGAAGTGGGGTTGACGCTCAGCCAGCCGGTCTGGCTGGTGAGATAGTCGACGGAAAGCGAATAGTAAAGGGTGCTGTTCTGATAGCGGTTGCTGATATTGAAGGTGGCGGCGTCGGAGCCTCCCTGGGTGACGCTACGGGTGATGGAGGCCGGATTGGCCAGGATGGTCGGTCGGACGAGCTCGAGATTGACCTTGATGTAATTGCCGTCGCGCAGGGGGTCGGGGGTGATGGTCGGGGTGGCCGGGTCGGTGTAAGTGAAGGAAGTATTGGCGGCGTCATTACCGAGCAGATCGCGGCCGTTGACGAAGATATAGCCGGTGTAAGTCCCAGCGGCCATACCAGTGGTGTCATAGGAAACCTTGACGCAGGTGGCGTTGTTAGGCTTCTCCAGGGTTCCGGAATCTACGTCGAAACTCATCCAGGCGCCAGTGTTGTAGCCACCACGTTGGAGGGAGAAGCTCAACTGGTTGGCGTTGGCGTTTTCGGAATAACTCCCGTCGACTTTATTGATGGCGCCGGTCATGTCGGGGCAGAAGGTGGGGTATTTGTCCCAGTCGGAGCCGGTCAAGGGGTCGATGCCGGGGCTGGTCTTGCCGGGCAGCATGACGAAGAAGCGGCTCTCGGTGGGGGAGCTGTCGACCGAGGCTTGCAGGTTGATGACGGGGCCGTCGGCGTCGCGCTCGACGCCGTTGGTGTCAGTGACGTCGACGCCATTGATGGTCATGGCGAGGGTGTCGGGGATGTAGACCTTCGGGCCGACGCGGAGGACCACCAGGATATTTTTGGTGGCGCAGGGGTTGACGTTGTCGGAAACGACGCTCAAGGTGGCGGTGTAGGTGCCGACGGGGAGACGGGCGGTGTCGGTGTCGATGGTCAAATCGATGGTGTCGGTGTAGTTGAACGTCTCGGGATCGAGGGGGGAAATCGTGTTGTCGCCGAAAGTGTCCAGGCGGTAGAGCAGGGTTTTCCTGGTGGCGAGATCGGTGGCGTTGGTGATCCAGCCGCTGTGAGAGCTCTGGTGATAGGTGGTTGCGATGTGGTATTTCAGGGGGCCGTCGCCAGCGTTGGTGACCTGGAAGCTCATCGGACCCTGGTATTCGGAATCGGCGGTGTCGTCGGTGGGCTCGCCAGCGAGGGCGGTGGTGTACTTGGCGGCGTCGCCGGCCCAGGCGGCGAAAATCTCGATGCTGTCGTCGATCTTGTTGCCGTCGGGATCGTAGCCGTAGCGACCGTTCACGAGAGCGGTCTTGCCCTGGTAGACGTATTCGTCGTTGTCCTCCTCGGTGTCGACCAGCAACGAGATCGACGGAGTGCCGACATGTAGGAAGACGTTCAAGTCCACGCCCGCCGAACGCGGCGTGGTGTCCTCGGCGGCCGGGGTGGATCCCTTGACGTACCATGCCTTTCCAGCGGCGACGGTATATTTGTTATTGGCGGAATAGGGGTCTTTGAGATTGATGACGCCGGTGTAGTCGCCGACGGCGAGCGCCGTGGTGTCCACCCCGACCGTGATGTAGCTCATGGTCTCCCGGTATTTGAGAGCCGCGGTGGCGGCGGGGACTGTCAACCAAGAGGTGGCGGTGCTGATGTCGCAAGTGATCGGCCCATGGTTGCTGGCGCGTTTCGGAGCCTGCGCCACGATATCGGCGGTATCACGGTTATGCACGGCGAAATAGGTGCTGCTGACAGTGTGCCCGTTGTAATCCACCGGGTTCTCGCCAACGGCGGCGTAGAGCACGCCCATGTTGTTGGGAAGCTCCGGGTCGGCGTAAATCCAACCGCCCTTGACCTTAAGGGAGACGTAGATGGTCTGGTCATCGGCCTTGAGGTTGGTGGAAGTGTTGTGTAGCACAATCTTCGCATGGTAAACGCCTTCGGGCAAAGCGCAGCTGTCCGGAAGGTTGACGGCATTGTAACCCAAGGTGACCACGACGTCCTTCTCGTGGCTGGGGGTGTCGATGCCGGAGCCGGAGGCGGGGGCGACTGACAGCCAGTCCACGATCGACTTGTCGATTCCCTGGTGATAATAACCGTCCTCGTCCTCCACGTCGGCCCCCGCCGCCGTGGAAATGACATTGAACGTGACCGTGATCGTCGCGATGCTACCATTTCCAGTGTTGGTCACGGTGATGGGCGCGGTGTAAACACCAGCGGTTGCAGACGTACATGTCACCGTCAACGATTTCCGGTTGGCCGGTCCGGTCGAGTTGCTCGCGATGTCGCCACCTAGTGTTAGCCACGACGCATCTTCGCTAGTCGTATAGTTGAGGGTCGTTCCGCTCGTGTCGGAGTTCCACAACGAAACCGTCTGCGTCGCGCTGCCCCCTGCCCTGCAGGAGAGATTGAGGCTGGCTTGGCTAACCGCGATAGTCGGCACACCACCAGCGATGGTCAGCGTCACCGTGGTCGTCCGCGCTTCCCCTGAGAAAGTCGTTGTCACCACGCCAGTGTAAGTGCCCGCCGCCATCGTGTCGGTGTCGAAGCTCAGGACGATCGTCTCAAAATTCCCAGTGTCCAAGGAGCCACTGTCGGGGGAAACGCTGATCCACGCGACATCCGTATCGACATTGTAAGTTGTCGTCGCCACTCCGGCGTTAAACACCCGGAACGACGTGTCGGCAGCGGTGCCGCCAGTCAAGCAACTCACGGCGAGCGTAGCCGGATTGACCACCATCCCCGGCGCCTCGACGGTCAGGTTCACCGTGAGCACGACCGAATCCCACGTGTCCTCGTTGTAGATGGTGACATGGCCCGTGTAACTTCCGGGCACCAAATCATGGGTGTCATAGTTGATCGGGAAACTCATCCGGTCGTTGGGTCCAGTCGAACTATCCTCCCACCAGCCAATGTCACCAACCCATAGCCAGGAAACATCGCCCTGCGCTACCACATTTAGCACCGTCCCGTTCGCGTCGGAATTCCACACCGTCACCGTCTGGCTGGCTGGAACCGGCTGTTGCCCCACCTCGCAGCGAAGGCCCAGACTGGTTTGGTCGACCGCAAGGGTCGGGCCGACAACCGTGTAGGTCACTGCGACCGTCTGGGAACGCATGCCTGGCGCGCTCACCGTAACCGTGCCAGAGTAATTCCCGGCGTCATGCGTAATCGTCGTGTCGGTGTCGAACTTCAAGGCGACATCGGCGCTGGCGCCTGCGGCGATCGATCCGCTGACTGGCGTGTCAGTCATCCAAGAGACGCTGGAAGACGCCGAATAGGTGAAGGCTGTCGAACTATTGTTCGTCACCTTGATCGTCGCATCCGCCGCGGGAGTGTCCACCGTGCCGCTCACGGCGATCGTCGCCGGACTGACCACCAGCCCACCTTCGCTGCCGCCGGTCAAATAGATGACCTCAGCGGAGAAACTCAGCTCGCCATTGCCTCCGTTGCCGACGGTGAACGTCTGTATCGCCTCCGGGTTCTTGCGGACGTCGCAGGAGGCGTTGAAGCGGCTAAGGCTGGGGGAAATTATCGGATGTACGACCGTGAGGGTGACCGGGATGAAAAAGTCAACGCCACCATTGCCCACAATATGGATGGTGGCGTTATATACGTTTGCATCCAACACTTTGGTGCCAACGAACTTGAGGGTCAAAGTCTGGGTGCCACCATTTTCTTTAATGGTAGTGCCAGAGATGGTACTTTGCATCCAGCCGACGGATGAAGAGTAACCGGTGAGAACCCTGACTTGCGTGGCGTTGCTGTTGGTCAAGGTAATCGTGGTTGAAGGTACTTCGTTGTTGAAGTTGGTCTCAAGAGTTAAGGATGTCGGATTCGCTCCGACATCTTGCGCAAACGCATTCCCCGCCGCGAACAACGCCACGAACGCCAGCAACCCGGTCACTGTGGCCGCTCTGATTTTCCGCCAAGCCGTCATGATATGTTCTCCTTGTATATTAATTATTAATCATTCGTCTTGAAGGTGAAATCGCCGCCGTAGTTGGTTCCCTGCGCATTCGTGGAGAACGCCCGGACATGGTAGGTCTTACCACCCTCCAACGCATTCACCGCTTGTTCGAATGTGCCAAGCCCCGTCCCCACCACCACGGAATCGTTATCGGTGTCTGGACTAGGCGATACACCCCAGCAGAAACCACGGGAGGTGACGGGGGTTCCGCCAGTGGTGACAGCGGCCCCGACAAAAAGGGCGCCCGTATCGGTGACGCTGAAAACGCCCTTGGTGGCGACCGTCGGGGTGGTAACGCCAGTAAAATTGTTGTCGGGAAGGTTGATGTCTAGGAGGGAGGCGACGCGGCTCGCCGGGGTGAATGCATAGTTGCTTGCGTCTGGAGTCAGCCTATAGGCGTTCTGGGGAAGCACAAAGGAGTAGATGCCCTTGGCGTCGGTGGTGGCGCGGGTGCTGTCCGAAAGGTCGGCCGCGTCGGCGACGACGACCGTGAGGCCCTGGATGGGATAGCCGCTGGGATCGACAATGCGGCCACTGAGGATACGGTCAGTCCCTGCGATGGTGGCGCCATAGGCGTCTCTTTTGTTGTCAGGATAGATGTTGCCAGTGAACGTGGCGTCGTTGTAGTCCCAAACCTGGGTGTAGATGCCGTCGGCGTTGTACCAGGCGTCCTCGGCGCCGCCCCAGCCCATGTTCATGTGGAAATACCAGGCGCCCTGGTCCCCGCTCGCATTACGGCCGGAGGGATACAAGACGTAGCCGTCACAAACAATGGAGTGTCCGGCAATGTCGATGTTCGTGTAGGTGTTCACAACAGTAACCGTGACGGGATATCCGGCGTCAAGGTTGGCGCGGACCTCGTCCTGGCTACAATTGAACTTGACCCCGACATAGCCGAAAATATCCCAATTCCTTATCGTGCCACCCGAACCCTCGGGGGTGTAAAACATGTTGTTGCTAATGCTGCAGTCAAACAGCAGCGCCCCGATCATTTGCCGTTCCTCCACCGTCATGGAGGCGTCCGGAACCAGCGGCATCTTCGTATAATCATAGGCCCCGCCAGCGCCATTGCCGCCGCGGGTGGTACAATTCTGCGTCCACTGGTGATCGCCATCAACTGTCACGAGATGTTTCCTGACCCATATCTGATAGCTGTTCGCTCCGATCCCGGCGGTCGGATACTGGTGGTACCGTATGAGTTGGGCTTTGGCGGTAGCGGTGCAACCGACGGGGAAGTTGGTCACAAGCCCCTCGGTCCAAGTCACTGGCGGAGGGGTGATGTCGGCGGCGGTGAGGGAGGTGGGTAATGCGGGATAGAACGCGTCGGGCTCGCTCCAGGTGGAAGGGGTGTAATAGTTGTAGAGCGCCTCGTTGGCGACGCCCTGCTGGTTCCATTTACTCTTGACCAACGGGGGGACATAGGTGTTGTTGGTGTCGATGTAGGTCGTGTTGCGGGTGTTGCCGGAGGCCGTCGTGCGAACAATGGCGCTGGCCTGGGCGGTGAAGAAACTCCAGTCCGACTTGTTGGCGGAGAGGAGGGAGGCGGTCTTGGCGTTGAGCGATTTGCTCAGGCGGAATTTTTTCAGGGTGTTCAGCTTGGCGGTGGACTCGCCAGTGACCAAGTCGGTGAGGGGAGGGACCTTGTCGACAGTGTACTGCCCGCCCTTGCTGAAGCAGATGACCGGGGAGAGTTGGTCGTCGGCGGCGACGAGGAGGAAGCCTTCGGGGCTGAGCTGGACGGCATAGTAAAGGGTGTTGCCGGAGGCGTCGGGGATGGCCTGGACGCGGCTGATGCTCCGGCCCATCTTGACGCCGTTGACCGAGGCGGAGGTTTTCAGCCAGCCCGTGGCCATTTTCTTGACGGCGGCCTCGGTGACGGCGTCGGCGAGGAGACCGTTGGCGGCGAGGAGGAGGGCCAGCGAGGCGACGAGCGCTTTGAACGGGGACAAGGCTTGGGTTTTCATACCGTTAGACTCCCTGTGTGATTATATTTTGAATGATGATATTCGAGCGTGGGAAAGCGGAACGGCAGGGAGAATGGAGCGAGGACGCGCCAGGGAGGCGCGGCGGCGGTAACGCCCGTGGTCTCAGCGAAGCTTCAACCTTGCCCATAAAACTTTTTCCCCTTTTGCGAGCCGTCAGGCCCTGATAATTGCCGTTTAATTATATAAAAAATCTTTGCCCATATCTATAGGCAAAGCAAAAAAACGCCAAAAATCCCTGGCCATAACCTCATCAGCCGCCGCTCCTTGAGCTCAAAACACCGCGTCCAGCAGTGGGCGACCACAATTCGGCCATAGCTTGCCAAACCGCACACTACACTACAAGTCCAATGATTTCAAGACAAAAGTCGTATTAAAACGTAAAGAAATCGTCCCCTCCGGGATTCCCGGGGCGGGGAGCCAGGGCCGAAGCAAACCGAAAGCGTCGGAAACCTTCCGTCAGACGGGCGTCATTTCGTCGACGCAGCCCCCGTCATTTGGCCGTCATCCGTCGTTTCAGCCTCAATCGCCAGAGCCTGGGAGCGCCGAGCCCCAGCTCGGCTTCTTCGGATGCGGCATGAACGCGCCCTCTTCCCTGGGAAGGCTGATTCCTGGCTTCCGTGACGCGCTGACGGCGATGTCCACGGCGAAATTAACCCGCTCGCTACCTGACCCCTTGGACGCTTCGCATCCCTCCTGAGACGAAAAAGGCGTTTGGCCTGGGGCCAAACGCCTGTGGTGTCCGTCACTCCGCCGTCAACGTGGCGTCATTTGGGGAAGGAGATGCTGTACCTGTCGCCAAGGTAGCTTTGGACTTGCAGGGTCTGGCTGGCGTCGAGAGTGGCGTTGTAGTTGATCATCTCCATGAGGGCTCCGGTGAAGTAGGCCTCGCCGCCGGGCGCGTCGTTGTGGAAATAGCTGGAACGGATGACGCCGCCCAGGGACATGTCCTTGAGATCCAGGGAATAGACATCGTTGACGGCGGTGATGCCGACGCCGTTGACGGCGCCCTTGAAGGTGTTGGTGTTGGCGTTGAAGTCCATCTCGACGCAATAGGCGGTGTTGGCCTTGACGGGGGCGTTGAGGAACTTCTGGCCCCAGGCGTATTTACCTTTGAGGCTCCAGCACCCCAGATAGACGTTGTTGCCCTCAAGATAGACGTTCATGCCGCAATTCTTGTCGCCCCAAGCCCAGATGACTTGGCGGGTGGCGGCGTTGGCGCTGGTCGTGAAGGCGAGGAAAAGAGTCATGGCGCTAAGGTTGGTGGTCTTGAGCTTGGAGTCGAGCCGCGTCGCGACGCCGTCGAAGACGATGGCGGGGAACTGGCCGCCGAAGCTGGCGTTGTAAGCGGGCATGGCGGATTTCTTGTTCTGGGCGAACTGGTTGGTGCTGCCCGCGGAGTCCTTCCAGAGGCAAACATTGCCGGTGGTGGAGAGGTTGACGTCGTCATAGGCGCGGAACCACTCGGCGAGACCGTTCTCAGGCAAGGGCATGGGGGAGAGGTTGAGGGCGTACTTGCCGGTGAAGTAGTCGTTGAGCTGGGTGAAATCGGTGTCGCCGAGGGCGACGTTGTAATACCAGACCTCGGCGATCTGGCCCTTGAAGCCGCCGGGCTGGCCGGAAGTGTAATAAACCCCGCCCTTGCCCTTGCCGCCGATGAAGGCCGACGACTTGCCGCCGGCGATGACGCCCGCCTGGCTGGACTCGCCGATGAGGGAACCGTTGAGATAGGCCTTGAAGGAGTTGGCGGACTGGTCGTAAAGCATGATGGCGCCATAGGCGGTGTTGGTGAGGAGAGGCTTACAGAGGAAGACCGGGCCCCAGGTGGCGATTTGGCTGGAGTTTTTCAGGTTCCAGGCGCCGACGAAGAGGTAGGAGCCCTCGATGTAGAGGTTGAAGCCGCTATTCTTGTCGCCCTGCTCGAAGAGGATCTGCTTGGACCAGATATCCTGCCCGGTCTTGAAGACGACGCCTAGGGTTTTCTCGGTGTAGGGGCCCGCGGCGTTGATGGCGTCGCCCTGGGGGAGGTCGAGGCGGTCGTGACCGTCGAAATCCAGGACGGGGAGGGAGTTGATCGCCTTGGCGAGGAGGAGAGGCTGGCGGGAGGCGCCGCGCTGGGAGGCGCCGGTGATATTGGCGGTGAGGTCGGGGACGAAACTGACGGCTCCATTGGTGCTGGTGGTGACGCCCGCGCCGCCGGCGGAGCAGGCGAAGGCGATACCGTCGACCAAAGTCGGGGCGGAATAGCCGTTGCCGACCACGAGGGTGACGGTGAGGTATTGGGGGGCGACGATGGAGCCGGACTCCCGGGGGGCGACCTTGATGGTGGCCTTATAGGTGCCTTCGGCGAGGGTGGAGGCGGAGTAGGTGATGACGATGTCATGGGTCTCGCCGTTGGACGTGCCGGAGACGGGGGAGCAAGAGAGCCAGAACTCGGAGTAGGAGACGGCGAAGTTGACGGCGCCGCCGAGGCTCCAGACCTGGAAGGTCTGGCTGGCGGGGTTGGCGCCGATGGCGGCGACGGCCTTCATGGAGTCGGCGCTGAGCATGAGGGAAAGGTTGGGCTGCTCGACGACGCTGAGGCTGACAGCGACCGTTTTGACGGGGACGTCGGCGAGGACGACGCCGGAGGAGTTGGTCTCGGCGATGGAGAGGGTGGCGGTGTAGGAGCCGACCGCCAAGGCGGAGGACTGGTAACTGACGGTGACGCTGGCCTGGGGGCTGGCGGCGGTGAGCGCCCCGGAGTTGGGTTTGACCGCGCACCAGGAGCCGCCGGTGCCGTTGGCGACGGAGATGGCGAAATACCGGGTGGTGGCCGGGGAGCTGTTGGTCAACTGGAAGATCTGGGAAGAGGCGTTGGCGCCGAACGTGGCGGAGTTGTTGAGGTTGTTAACGCTGGAGACGATCTCGCCGTCGCTGGGGCCGGGGCCGCCGCCGACCTCGATGGAGACGGGGATGTCGAGGGGGGAGTTGAAAACGATGTCGCCGGAGGCGTCCCTGCCGGTGACGGTGACGACGCCGGTGTAGGTGCCGAGGGGCAGCGCGGTGTCGTAGTTGACGGTGACGGCGAGGGGGTCGGCGCCGCTTTCGAGGGTGCCGGTCATGGGGGAGCACCAGAACCAGGAGGCGTTGTCGCTGACCTCGAAGCTTACGGCGCCGCCACCGGAGTTGTGAAGGCTGAAAGAGGCGGATTTGTTGAGGTCGACGGAGGCGACGCTGGTGATGACGGCGGGGCCGTCGGAGACCGTGAGGATGACGGTGACGGTCTTGTTGTTCTCGCTGTTGTTGGTGTCGGTGAGGGTGATTTTGCCGGTGTAGACTTTGGCGGCGAGGGATTTGGTGGCGTAGCTGACATGGACGGTCTGGATGTCGGCGGGGCCGCTGGAGAAGCCGGAGGTCTCGGCGCAGGAGAGCCAGCCAGCGCCGCCGTCGTCGGCGCTGATGGTGAAGGAGACGTCGCCGACGCCGCTGTTCCAGACTTGGAAGGTTTGGGGGGTGGCGGTGGTCTCGAGGCCGCAAGACGGGGTGAGCTTGGTGGGGGCGACCGCGAGGAGGGCGCCGACGCTGAGGGTGACGGTGACGTATTTGGTTTCGATGGAGGAGGAGCTCGGCTTGAGGGTAAGGACGGCGGTGTAGACGCCGGTGTTGGTGATGCCGGCGGCGTTGAAGTTGACGGTGACAGTTTGTTTGGCGGTGGTGGCGGTGCCGTAGAGGGGCGAGGTGGAGACCCAACTATGGGAGGAGCTGATGGCGTAGTCGATGGTGTCGCTGGAGGCGTTCAGGGTGAACGACAACGCTGCGGGGTTGGTGCCGACCGTGGTTTTGGCGCTGAGCGCCGAGGTGGAGACCTCAAGGCTGGGGATGGAGGAGGGGTCCCAGACGGTGAGGGCGACGGCGACGGCGGCGGTGACGGAGCTGTCGGTCTGGCTGGCGACCGTGATGGTGCCGGAATAGGAGCCAGCGGCGAGGGCGGCGGTGGAATAGCTGACGGTGATGGCGCTGGCGGAGGAGGTGGCGGTGCCGCTGACGGGGGTGCAGCTCAACCAGCTTTGAGCGGAGGAGGAGACGGAGATGGTGTAGTCGATATTGTCGGTGCTGGTGGACCAGAGGTTGAATGTCTGGTTGGCGGGGCTGGTGCCGACGGCGGAGGCGACGCTGAGCTTGGAGGGGCTTACGGCCAAGGTGCCCGGGGTGGGCGGGTCGAAGCCTTCGAGACGGAAGACGGTGACGCCGACTTGCTTCATCCCGGAATAGCTGCCGCCCCAGGTCATCTCATGGGTTTTGTAGTCCCAGGTGTCATGGAGATAGACGGTCTTGGAGGTCTCGTCATAGCCGACGCCGAGCATGGTGTGGCCGTCGACCTGGATGAGGACGGGGCGGCCGGCGGCGACCTCGCCCATGTACTGGGCGAAAGTGAAGCCAGTGCCGTCGCCCATGTAGACGTCGCAGTACTGGTTGAAGTTGCCGCTGGAGGCGACGCTGTAGCCGAGGGACTCGACGAAGAGCCTCATGCCGCGGCAACCGTCGCGGTAGCCGTAGGACTCGATGGCGGGGTCGTAGTTGGGGGAGCCGTTCGGCTTATAGCTGAACCAGGTGGAGCCGTCCTTGCTCTCCCAGTTCTGGAACTGGTTGGTGCCCATGAAGTCGGCGGCGCAATCCAGCGGGGAGTGCTGGGTCCATTTGCCGGTGTAGTAGGGGTCGATCTCGCTACCGTAATCGTACCAGTAGTCGTCGACATGGCCGCGGGTGGTCCTGGCGTCGACGCCTTTTTTGGTGGCGACGATGGGGCAGTTGCCGCAGGTGGTGCTGGGATAGACGGACTCGCCCCAGACATAGTTGGTGAGGGGGCAGACGCCATTGTTGACCGGGCCGGTGTACATGCGGACGAAGCCGTTGCGGTCATAATAGCCGAACATCATGCCGGCGGAAGTGGCGGAGCAGCCGTAGGTCCACGTGAAGGCCGGGACGCTCAAGCCCGTCGCGCCCTGGGGCTGAATCCCTTTGGGGAGCGTCACGGCCGCGGGCCGCGGGCCTTTGGGCGGAGGCGAGCCGGGCACCTGGATCAAGTCGAGCTCGCCGCCGTCCTGGCCGACGACGGTCTTCACCACCATGTTGGAGAGCTTCTTGGCGGCCTGGGCGGAGCTGGCTCCGACGAGGAGGAAGACAACGGCGGCAAGACTGACGGCCTTCCTCAACACGGCGCCCGTCCGGGCATTGCTTGACAAGATGACGTTGCTTCCCATCGGCGTTCGCTCCTTCGCTTGGTATGATATACTAATCATTAATAGGACAACCGCCCGCGTCCGCCGCCGAAAGGCGGTGGACATCCAGACAAAAACACGCTGGGACTATAGCCATGGGCGGCGGCGAATTCAAATTAAAACCGCGAAATTAATGATTAATACCAAGGCGGAGGGCAAATTTTTCCTTGCGCCTAGTGAAATTTACCGCGGGGCGGGCTATATTACCATATAACGCATGAAGGACTGGAAAGCGAGCGGGGGCGGGAACAAATGAAAGAGAACCCATTGCGGATAGTGCTGCTGGAAGACGACATGAGCTATGGGCGGCTGGTCTGCGCCAAACTCAAGGACGTGCTTCCAGAAGGCTCGGAAATGGTCCATGTCACCATCCTCGCGGAGCTGCTCGAACGGCTCGGCAAGGAATCCTTCGACGTGATCCTCCTGGACTTGATGGTACCCGACAGCTGGGGCATCGACACCTTCCAGAGCGTCTACGACAGCCGTCCGGCCGCCCCCATCGTGGTGCTGTCCGGGATCAACGACGAATATCTGGCGGTGTCGGCGGTCAAGCAGGGGGCGCAAGACTACCTGGTCAAGGGCAAGGTGGACGAGGTGCTGCTGATGCGCTCGATCCGCTACTCCATCGAGCGCAAAAAGGTCGAGGAGAAGCTCAAACAGGCCAACGAGCAGCTTGAACGGAAAGTCCAAGAGCGGACCGCCGAGCTCAGCAAGGCGAACGCCCAGTTGCTCCAGGAGATCGCCGAGCGCAAAAAGGCCGAGGAGAAACTGCGCTACCGCTTGGAGCTGGAGAAGCTTATCGCCGAGGTCTCCGCCAATTTCATCAGCGTCCCCAACAAGGATGTCGACCAAGCCATCGGCCTGGTGCTCAAAGCCATCGGCCAATTCATCGGCGCCGACCAGGCGTACATGTACCTCCTCCCCGCGGACAACGGCGCGGCGTCCCTGGGCAATGCCTGGACGAAGCAAGGCTCCCCCGCGACGACGCCCCAAACCATCCCCGCCTCGGCGCTGACGTGGCTCATGACTAAGTTCCAGGACATCAGCACCGTCCACTGCCCGGATATCGCCGCGCTGCCTCCCCAGGCCGCGCCGTTCCACGAGCTCATGCTAGCGCAGGACATCGCGGCCTTCATCGCCCTCCCCATGCGCTCCACTCTCGACAACGAAGTCAGCGGCTACATCCTTTTCGCCTCGGAATCCCCCAAAGATTGGGTCGGCGAGGACGTCAGTCTCTTCCGCATCTTCGCCGCCATCTTCGCCAACGCCCTGGGCCGCAAGTCCTCCGCCCACTAACCCCTTGGGGGAAACCTTTTGAAAAGGGTTCTCCCCCAGACCCCCTTCCTAAACTTTTTGGGCTATTTTTTTGCCTCCGGCAATAAAATTACCCAAGAAGTCTTGGAGGGGGAGTTTGAGGGGGAAGCCTTCTTCAGAAGGTTCCCCCTCAGGGTTTTCAGGAGCGGGGCCAGGGGCAGAGGAAAGGGAGGGCGGGGAGTTTGAAGGCCAGGGCCTCGGACTCATGGTAGAAGACTTTCATCAGGTAGAGGCCGTCGGGGGGGGCGGTCTGGCCGGCCTTGCCGCGGTCGCGGGCCTCCAGTATGGCGGCGACGGCGGCCGGATCTAGCTTCCCCTCCCCCACCAACGCCAGGGTGCCAACCAAGCTGCGCACCATTTTGTAAAGGAAGCCGTTGCCGACGAAGGTGACGCAAAGGAACGGGCCGAACTCCTCGAAATCCACCCGGTGTAGGCGGCGCACAGGGTTCTTGCCGCTGCCAACGATCTCGACGGCGAAGGAGCTGAAGTCGTGTTCGCCGACGAGCGCCTCCGCGGCCTCGCGGCAGGCGGCGAGGCGGGTCCAGTCCGGATTGTGCCAATATTTGCCGTCGAGGAACGGGGCGCGGCCTTTCTGGCGGCCGACGACATAGGTGTAGGCCTTGCCGTAGGCGGCGAACCGGGGGTTGAAAGGGGCGGGGGTCTCGACGGCGCTCATGGCCCGGATGGAGCGGGGGAGGAGTCCGCCTAGAGCGGCGAGAAGCTTGTCCTTGCCAAGCTCGGGGCGGTCGGGGGCGTCGAAGGCGACGGCCAAGCCCAGGGCGTGGACGCCGTTGTCGGTGCGGCCAGAGCCTTTGGCTTGGATCTCGGTGTTATAGAGGCGGCCCAGGACGGCCTCGAGTTTTTGCTGGACGGTGTTGCCATGGGGCTGGCTTTGCCAGCCCTGGTAGCAAGATCCGTCATAGGCCAGCTCCAACAACCAATGGCGTCCCAAATCTACCTCCCTTGCGGCGGAACGGAACCCGGCATTCGCCCGTCTATCGTCCGTCATTTGTGTTAATCATTTAGCTGCAACGAATTGAATTCCGTCAAAACTCTTTGTCCGCAAAGCTGGTGAAAATGCGGATCCGGCTATATATTAACGCCAACTCATTCAAAAAACAACAAAGGGGCCTGTTATAATGACTGTGGACGACGCACCCGTTGCTACCCTTGCCAAAAACGATCAGGTCCATGGTTTCACCGTCGAGCGAGTGACGGCGCTGCCGGGGTTGCGGATGACGGCGCTGCTGTTCCGTCACCGTCGTAGTGGAGCGCGGCTATTGCATCTGGCAGCCCACGATCCGGAGAACTTGTTCTCGGTGGCGTTCAAGACGCCGCCGACCGACGACAGCGGGCTGCCGCACATTCTGGAGCACACGGTGCTGTGCGGCTCGGCGAAGTACCCGGTCAAAGACCCGTTCAACGAGTTGCTGAAGACCAGCCTGGCCACCTTCCTTAACGCCATGACCTACCCGGACAAGACGGTCTACCCCTGCGCCAGCATGAACAAAAAGGATTTCCTGAACATCGCGAGGGTCTATTGCGACGCCGTGTTCCACCCGCTGCTCACCGAAGAGCATTTCAAGCAAGAGGGACACCACTTCGACTTCGACAAGGCCGGGGACGTCGATTCGGCGCTGACGGTGAAGGGGATCGTCTACAACGAGATGAAGGGTGCCTACGCCAGTTTGAACGGGGTCATCGAACGCGAGGAGATGCGGAGCGTCTTGCCGGACAACGCCTACGGGCTGGACTCCGGCGGCGACCCGGACGCTATCGAGTCGCTCACCTACGAGGCCTTCAAGCGCTTCCACCAGAACTACTACCATCCGTCCAACGCCTACTTCTTCACCTATGGCGACATCCCTGTAGAGGAAACGTTGGCGTTCCTGGACCAAGAATACCTCTCCTCCTACGAGGCGCGGGCCGTGAACACCGAGATAGCCGAGCAGCCGCGCTGGGCCAGCCCCCGCCATAAAACCGTCCCCTACCCCGTCGGCAAGCAGGAAGCGCTCAAAGGCAAGGCCGCCATCACCGTTAACTATCTCAGCTGCAAGCTGACCGACACCATCCGCTCGTTGGCCATGGCGGTGCTGGAAAGCTACCTGCTCGACAACGCCGCCTCGCCGCTGCGCAAGGCGCTGGAGGACTCCAAACTCGGCGAGTCGCTGACCCGCTCGGGCTACGCCGACTATGTCCGCGACACCTTTTTCACGGTCGGCATGAAAGGCGGCGAGCCGGAGAACGCCGATAAAATCGTCGCCCTCATCAACCAAGTCTGCCGGAAACTGGCCGAGGACGGGCTGGAACGGGACAAGCTGGAGACGGTCTTCCACAAGGTGGAGTTCAGCGCCAAGGAGATCGGATCGTCGTTCCCGCTGACGTTGATGGACCGCGTCTTCAACTACTGGCTGAACGACGCCGACCCGCTCTGCCTCCTGAAACTCGACGAGCACCTCGACACGTTGCGCCGCCTGCATGAGACGGAGCCGCGTTTCTTCGAGAAGATCCTCATGGAGGAGATCGTCGAGAACCAGCACTATTCGGTCCTGACCTTCGTTCCGGACAAAGATTATTTCAAGAAAGCCAAAGCCGAGGCCAAACGACGCTACGCCGTGGCCAAGGCCGCGATGACGGATACGGAGCTCCAATGCGTCGCCAAGGAGGCGGAGGCGTTGGAGACGTTCCAGTCGGAACCGAACAGCCCCGAGGCCCTGGCCACGCTGCCCAAGTTGTCGCTCCAAGACGTCTCGCCCACGCCACAGAAGCTCGACACCGAGGAGCAGGCGGTCGAGGGGCGGCCGTTCTACAAGACCAACGTCTTCTCGAACGGCGTCAACTACCTGACGCTGGCGGTCGACCTGGCCGGGCTCGACCCGGAGCTGGGCAAATACTTGCCGGTGTTCTGCGAGGCCATGACCAAGATGGGGGCGGGCGGGCGCGACTATCTGGAGATGGCCGAGCGCGAGGCGTCCCTGACCGGGGCGCTGGGGGCGGGGGTGTCCAGCGAGGGCAGCTTCGACGCTCCCAACCGTTTCAGCCCCTATCTCTTTCTCTCCACCAAAGCGTTGGACCGCAAACTCGAAGGGGCGCTCGGCCTACTCGGTGAACGGTTGCTGGACTGCGATTTCAGCGATCTCAAACGTTTGCAGGACCTGCTGCTGCAAAAACGCGTCCACCTGAATGGAGGCGTGGTCTCGTCAGGATCGCATTACGCCTCGCTCCACGCCGCCAGGGGGCTGAACGGCAACCTCGCCCTCACCGAGGAGCTCGGCGGCATCAGCCGGATCCGCTTCTACAACCATCTGGCCGACCACTTCGACGAGGTCAAAGAGGAGCTCGTGGCCCAGCTCCGCCGCCTCCACGCCTTCATCCTCCAGAAAGCCCGGTTCAGCTCCAGCTTCGTCGGCGACGACAAGAGCGCCAAGCTCACCAGGGAATGCCTGGCCGGCCTCTATCGACGTCTCGGCGACGCGCCGCTCGCCAGTCCCGACGTGACGGCGCCCACGCCCCATCCCGTCCGGTTCGAGGGGCTGGCCATCCCCACGGACGTGTCGTTCAACGCCGCCGTCTTCGCCACGGTCGAGGCCACCCACCCGCTGGCCCCGGCCCTCTACCTGATCTCGCAGCAACTCGACCACGGCTATCTCTGGGACGAGATCCGGGTCAAACGCGGCGCCTACGGGGCGAAAGCCTCTTATTCCACCTTGAACGGCGTCTTCACGCTGTCCTCCTACCGCGACCCTTGTCTGTTGGAGACCTACGACGTCTTCAAGTCCATCGTCACACACGCCGAGCGCAAGATGGATTTGAGCCAGGACACGCTGGAGCAATCGATCATCGGGGCGATCAAACACCTCGACCGTCCCATCCGTCCCGGCGACGCCGTGGAGCTGGCGTTGCTCCGCTTCCTCCGCGGCATCAGCGACGAACGACGGACGCAGTTCCGTCAGCGGCTCCTGGCCGTGACCAAGGAGGATATCGTCAAGACGGTGGCCACAATTCTCAAACCGTCGCAGGGGACGATGTCATGCTGCTCCATCGCCGACCGGAACAAACTGGTGAAGGCGAAGGGCAAGATCAAGTGGGGCGAGATGACGGTGGAGGATCTGCTGCCGAAATGACGTGGCGTCAAACACCCGTCACTCGTTGTCTATAAAAGAGTTATATCGTATATCCCTTTGACGGTCCGTGGCTCCGTCAGAGGGGGTGGGTCACCGTCAACCACCCGTCATTTGTCCGGCTTTGACTCGTCAAACGCCTTAAGGGCGACGGACCAAAGTTTGACGGACTCGTCGATGGCCTCGACCGCCAAAGTTTCGGTCCCCGGGATGAAGCCGACATTTTTCAAGGGCTTCCCGCAGCCTTCGAGGGAAATGATTTCCTCGCCACTCTGAGCGTCCCAGACGACGATCTTCTTGTTCTCAGACACCGTGACCAGCCGCTTACCGCCCGGAGTGAAAGTCACGGCGCTGATGTCGTCGTCATGGCAATCGATCATGAGGCGCACCTTCCCGTCCCGCCCGTCCACCACCTTCACGACGCCAGCGACGACGACGGCGCGGCAACGCTTGTCGCCGGGCGAGGCGGCAAGGTTGACGTAAGCTCCAAGTTTGGCCGTGGTCATGCCGCCGTCCAGGGAATTCTCGGCGTCCCATATCGCCACCAGGTTCCCGGGCCCCGCGGAGGCCACCGTCCGCCCGTCCGGGAAGAAGCGGAGCCCCAGCAAGGGTTTTCCAAGCGTGGCGGAATACTTTTTCACCAGCTCGTAGCTTTCGACATCCCAAATCCGCGCCGCGAGGCTGTCCCCGGCGAGCAGCCGCTTGCCGTCGGGAGAAAACTGAAGCGCGGAAAGCGCAGTTTCGTTGCCCTTGAGCACCTTTACCACCTCGTTTTCTGAAAGCGACCAGACTCTAACGGTCTTGTCGTCCGAGCCGGATGCGACGAGGAGCCCGGACGGGGAGAAGGCGACACAGGTTACGTTGGCTCCATGGCCCTTCAAGGTCATGAGCTCCTTGCCGTCGGCGACGTTCCACAGGCGGACGCAGTCGTCCTCGCCGCCAGTGGCGACGAGGCGGCCATCGGGGGAGAACCCGACGGAGAGAACGCAACCGACATGTCCGGACAAGGTGGTCAACGGCTTGCCCGACCCGGCGTCCCAGATGATGGCGAGCTTGTCGTCCGCGGCGGTGACCACCAATTTGCCGTCGGGGGAATAGGCTGCCTGGTTCACCAGCCCCTCATGGCCGTGGAAAAGCGTTGGGGGCTCCTTGGAGTCCAGGCGGACGGCGAGAGCTTCTTTCCCGCGCGCCAGCAACAAGCTCTTCCCGTCCGGCGAGAACGCCAAAGATTTGACGGGAGAGGAATCCCCGTCAAGCGGCAGGGCTTTCCCTTTGCCGGCGGCGTCCCAGATTTTGACGGTCTTGTCGAGGCCGCCGGAGGCGAGCGAACGCCCGGAGGGCGAGACGGCGACCGCCACAACCTGTCCGGCGTGCCCTTTCAGCGTCCGAAGTTGAGGGGAACAAAGGATGGAAAGCATCCGCCACTCCCAGGCGCGTTGTCTGGACGGGGCGGCGTCTAAATAGCTCCTTCCATAGTCGAGGTCGAGACGTTGGACCTCGTTTTCGGCGAGCTTGACGAGGTTGATATAGTTGCGCCTGTCCCTTTCCTTGAGGAGGGCCTCGGCCCGTTCCTTGGAGGCGATAGTCATGTCCAGCGTGCTGATGGCCTGGAGGCGTTGCCTGTGGCTCCACCAGAAGGAGGAGACGAGGACGACCAGGACCAAGACTACCATGGAGATGGAACTATAAGTCCACGTCTTGAGCCTGCGCTCATGGCGGACCTGCTCTTCCCGGGCGTGGATGATTTTGCCGTGGAGGAAGTCATGCAAGGTGTTATCAGGTTCGAGGAGGGACAACGCGAGGTCGAAGTCGCCTTTTTTGTAGGCGCAGTTGGCGTAGGAGAGGCAAGCGTAGGAGAGGCCCTTTTTGGCCAGGGAATTCTCGGGCCAAAGTTTCACCGCCTCGCGGAAACCGAGCCGGGACTGGGCGTAATCCTCATAGATATTGGTCTTCTTGGCGCGTTCGAGGTCTTTTCTGGCGAGGTCGGCCAGGGCGAAGCTCTCGGAGTAGAGCCGGTAGTCCCGAAGCTCGCGCTGGAAGCCCTTGACGCTGGGGAAACGGTCGTCCGGATCGAGGGCCATGGCTTTCAAGGCGATGCTGACGAGCTTGCCTTTCTTGTCGGTCGGCTGGATCACGTTGCGGGCGGCGGAGTAGACGCATTCGTAAATGTTGTCGCCATAGTGTGGCTTGTGGCCGGTGACGATCTCGTAGAGGATGCCGCCAAGCAAGTAGATATCGCTGCGGACGCCGATTTTCTTGGGGTCGCCGAAGGCCATCTCCGGGGACATGTACTCAGGTGTGCCCTCCAGGTCGGAATCAGTGGTGAGGAACCTTGCCTCGATGAGCTCCTCGCCAGTCTGTCCAAGGGCCTCGGGGCCGTTGGCGGCGGTGCCCCAGTCCATGACCATCACCTCGCCGTACTCGCCAATCATCACGTTGTCCGGCTTGATGTCGCGATGGATGACGCCCTTGCTATGGGCGAAGGCGATGGCGTCGGAGACTTTCATCAAGATCTCGAGGTTCTCCTCCAACGATTTCTCCCTGATTACCTTCCTCCAGGAGATACCTTTTACCTCTTTCATGGTATAGAAAGCGTGCCCCTCGGCCGAAAGAACCACGTCGTAGACAGGCACGATGTTCGGATGGCTCAAATTGGCGGTGACCATGGCCTCTTTCAGAAAGAGGTCGCGGACTTTCTCGTTGGCGCAATATCTGGGCTTGAGCAGCTTTACCGCCACTTTGCGGTTGACCGACTTCTGACGGGCGAAATAGACTTCGCCCATAGCCCCTTTGCCGCCGAAATCGAGCAACTCATAGCCATTGTCCTCAAAAATGCGCCGGTCCGGCATCTTGTGGCCGGTGGGCTGCAGGATGAAGCTGGCTTTGTTCTCCCGTGTCTTCTCCAATTTGGCGATGGTGGTGAGCTGGGTATCGTCCAGCGGGACGGTGTCCGGGATATAACGTCCCTCGTCCGCGGGAAGCTCTGACTTGAACTCAGGCAGGACGGGTCTTTCGTCTTCCTCGTCTTTGTCCATCGCAACCCTGTTTTTTCGTATTTCACGGTGCGCCAAGGTAGCGCATATTATATAACCTATCGTCACGGCGGCGACAAGTCAAGCCGATGGTCGGCAACTCCTTTTTTTATCGTTTTCCCGTTGCGGTTTGGCGCCTTGCGGATGGAGCTGTATAATATGGTTCTCAGCTCATTTCGGGATGTCGTCTATGCTCATCACATGGTCATTGGTTTTTCTTGCCGCCGCCTCAGCGCTGGCCAATCTGGCCCTCTGGTCGTGGTTCCGCCGGGAGCTGGCGCGCCGGGAGAAGCTGGAGGAGGAGCGGAAATTCGCGTTGGCCGAAGCCAATCTGAAGCTGCTGGAGCAAAGCGAGCTGGTGGAGGCACAGAAATTCCAGATGGCCGAGGCCAACATCACCCTCATGGAGCAGAAAGAGCTCATAGAGATGGAAAGGGAGCGTTCGGAGAAGCTGCTGCTCAACATCCTCCCCGCCAAGATCGCCAACGACCTCAAGGAACGTGGGCGGGCCGAACCGGAAAGCTTCGACAACGTCTCGGCGCTGTTCTCCGACATCGTGGGTTTCACCAGCAAGGCCGTCTCCATCGAGCCAAAACGCCTCATCGAGGAGCTAAACGAACTCTTCACCGCCTTCGACCGCATCGCCGCCCGCAATGGCTGCGAGCGGATCAAGACCATCGGCGACGCCTATCTCTGCGTCTGCGGGATGCCCATCCCCGACCCGTTCCACGCCACGAAAATAGTCAAAACCGCAGCGGAGATGGTCGCCTGGCTCCGCGCCAGGAACGAAAAGGCGGAGCTAAAATGGGAAATAAGGGTTGGTGTCGACAGCGGCAGCGTCGTTGGTGGCGTGGTCGGGATCGACAAATACATCTACGACGTCTTTGGCGACACTATCAACACCGCTTCCCGCATGGAATCCCATTCCGCCCCCATGCGCGTCAATTTGTCCGCGGCTACCTATACCCTGGTCAAGGACGAGCTTCCCTGCCTGGAACGCGAGATCATCGAGGTCAAAGGCAAGGGTGACTTGAAAATGTATTTCGTCGCATTTTAATATACTCGGGGAAGATGAAAATGAATTGGCACATTTTTCGGAAAGTCTTCACGGACGAAAAGCGGTTCGCCATGTTGCTGTTGTTTATCGTCGTTTGTTGCGGCGTCTATTGGCGGATCGACGGGGTTATGGATCGTGGATTTGAATACGACGAGCTCTGGACCGCACAATATTTCGTCCATTCAACCCCCTTCGCTATACTCACGCATTTCTCCACCCCCAACAATCATCCCTTGAGCACGTTGCTCATCAAATATTCCATGTCTTTTTGGGGAGATAACGCGCTTGGCTTACGTTTCCCTTCCCTACTTTTCGGCATTATGCTCATTCCGCTAGTATGGACGTTGGCTTATTTATTGTTCAGAAGTTTCCCGGCCGCGTTGGCGGCCGCTATTTTTTGCGCCTTCAACGGCAATCTGATCCATTATTCCAACACGGCGCGAGGCTACATTATCCAAAGTTTTCTGCTTTCCCTCACACTCCTCCTTGTCGTTTTGATTGAACGGCGGAATCGAGGATCAACGTGCGAGAATTGGCTTTTCTTGTCGATCTTCATCTCGTCCATCCTTTCAATAATGACATTATCCACCTCAATTATTTTCCTTTTTCCGTTACTCTTCTGCCATTCCCTGCAAAGACTGGCTCCATTACTCAAAAGCAGGGACTGGTGGGCGTTCGTCTCCAAAAATAAAGCTTGGCTGCTCTCTTACAGCTCCATCACCATTTTTGTGCTGGTCTGGTGCCTGTCTAATTTGCGGCAACTCCGCGCTGGGCAAGCGTTCGGCAACAATCCTGGGGGAATGTTGGAGTTATGCGAATATTTTGCCTCAATTGGTGGCCAATTGGTTAATGTCGTAGTCTTGCTCTGTCTGCTTCCGCTTTTTTTTTATTATCGCAAATTAGCGTTGTCACTCCTCTTCTACGTTTTTTTCATCGTCCTTTGTGGGCGCCTCTTCGAATGCGGGCCAGCGAGAGTTTACACTTTCTCGAGCGTAGTCCTCATCCTCGGCGCGGCGGGCGGGGCCGCCGTGGTGATTGAACGCTTTTCAAGAAGCTGGCGTCTTATCTCAATCGCCGTCCTTTTCACCGTCTCGGCTTACCTCGCCGGCTCAGAGACCAAAAAATGGGAACCGTTCGACTGGAAAAGCGTCACTCCTAAAATCATAGCCGCTTTCGGCAAGGAATATTACCTCAACTATCCCCCTGGAGCTGGCTATGAAATCCTTAGTAACAACGGAATGGAAGCCGTCTGCGACAGCATCTCCAGAATCCCAGAGAAGAACGCCTTCTGGGTCGAGGTAAACGCAGGGGAAACCATCTCCGCAATCAGCCTCAGCGATCCTTCTAAAATTTTGGTTTTTCCCTTTGCGGGGAAGCTCTCACCACGGCGAGCGATCGTCGACTTTTCCACCTGCTACATTTATAGAATGGAAAAATTTGACGCTACAAACCAAGGTTCAAATCTCACCGTGATTACTATTCCAATGGTTGAAAAATCCATTGTGGGTAATTTTGAGAGTTTTCTTAATTCCACCGGCAAGAACTGGGCCAAGAGCAACAACTGGTTTAACTGCGTCGACATTTCAAAGGATAAACAACATACTTTCGCCGTCTACGTCTCCGACAACGCCGCTTTCACTGCGGGGCAAATCAAACAGATCTCCGATTTGAGCGGAGGAAAAATCCACTTTTTCGCCTTGGCAGGCATCCCGGAAAAGTATGATTTGCCTAATTTAAACGCTCCGTCAAATACTCCGTCAAACTTCCGTCATCCGTCACATTAACTTATTTCAAAGGCGTTTTTGAAGCTGTCCGGCATTTTGGCGATCCGTTTTTTGGTGTAGTCAAAGAAAGCCATCCCGGTTTTTACGATGGCCACGTCGCGGCCAGTGGTTTTGTCGCGGAGACGGTAGACGAAGTCGAAACCGACGTTGCCCGGATCGGCGACCGCCACTTCCACCAGCAAGGTCTCCCCGTGGAAAGCCTGGCTCTTGTAGACGACGGCGGCGTCCGCCATGATCAATCCCACCCCGCCGACGTCCAGCTCCGAAAAGCCCTTGTCTTTCAGGGCACCGAGCCTCGCCTCATGGACGAGGCTCAGCACGGCGTCGTTGCCAAGATGCCCACCATAGTTGACATCGGTGATGCGAATCGGCATCTCTGTGGAAAAAAACACCTTTTCCGGGACATCTATTTTTATCCTTGCCATGGGTAAGCTCAGTCCTCACCCTTCGCAGGGACCACCAGCATGGGCCCGTGATATTTCTGCAGCACCCCTTCGCTGACGCTGCCGAGCAACGTGCGATGGATAAAGCCATGTCCATGCGTTCCCATGATCAGGAGGTCGGCCTCGAAACGCTTACATTTTTTCACGATCACCTCGACGGCAGGCCCTTGGGCGACAATGCCAGTCGTTTCCACCCCCTCTTTCTTCATCTGGCTGGCCAAATCCATCAGCCGTCCATGCTCTTGCTTGATGTTCTCGGCGATTTTATTGCGGTCCACCTCGTAAATGTCGAAGAATGGGTATTGGATCGCCGAATAGTTGTAGGCAGGAAACATGTCCTGGGTAGCCATGTTGTCGACGACATAAGGGCTTTCCAGGCCAGCCTGGGTGGCATGGAGAAGCCACACTTTGGAGCCGAAGGCTTTTCCCAGCTTCGACGTCATGCGCATTATCTCATCCGTCAGATCAGAGAAATCCACCGCTACCACTATGTTCTTCATTTCCGTCCCCTTCTTTCTCAAAATTCGATTTTACCGTCGCATACCTGATATAATCCCGCTCCGGAGAAATAATCCTCCTTCCGGTCGAACTTGGTGAAAGTGAAAAAAACTTGCTCAACCCCTTTCATCACCCTGAAAAAAGCGTCTCTAGTCCTCTGATCCAGCTCCCCGGTGACGTCGTCCACCAACGCCACGACATTGGAGGACGCCTCGTTGCTTTGGATTATAACATCAAGGGCGGCCATTTTCAAGCACAGGGCGGCCAAACGACACTGGCCCAACGAACCAAATTTCCTCAGGGGTTTCCCGTCCAGGACAAAATCATAGTCGTCAAGATGCGGACCGACGCCAGTGAAGCCGTTACGCACGTCCTTGTCGATATCTTTGCCATAGGCTTCCAGCAAGAAATCCAAATCCATGCGCGACGCCCGGGAGACGTGGCGGATCTGAAAATCCAGGGAGCCGCCTTTGATCTCCTGGAAGAGGGCGGCGGCCTTGGCGGCGAGGAGCTCGACAGTTCTGGCGCGTTCCGAGAGGATTTTAACGGCGTTGACAGCGAGGACGGGGCCGAAGGCGGCGATCACGGCGGGGGAGGGTCTACGGGAACGCAAGGCGGCGTTGCGGGACTTCAGGGCGACGACATAATCTTTGAGCCACAGGAGATAGGGGGTGTCCAAAGAGCAAAGGAAGATATCGAAGAAGCGGCGGCGCTCCACCGCCACGCCGGTGACCAAGTTGAGGTCCTCGTGCTGGAAGACGACGGTCTTGAGCTGCCTCACGAAGTCGCTGGACTTGGCGACGGCCTGCCCGTCGAGGCGGAGGGAACGCTTGTCGAAGTAGTCAACTTCCAAACGTCTCTCCCATCCCGCCCCGGTGTCGAGGCTGGCGGCGAGGGAGAAACCCTTCGCCCCGAAGCGCCGCAGGTTCTGGACGGAGGCGCCGCGGAAAGAACGCAGGTAAGCCAGGAAATAGATGGCCTCAAGGACGTTGGTCTTGCCCTGGCCGTTGTCACCCACCAGGATGTTGACCGTCCTGGCGCAAGGGAGCTCTTGGCTCCGATAGTTGCGGAAATCGCCCAGAAAGAGGCTCTTTATCATCCGCGGCCGTCCCTTTTCCAGGAAGGCCGCGGCGGAGCCACGCCCTTAACGGTTGTTGCGCATGGGCATGATGACATAGAGGAAGCCGTCGTCGGTGCAGAGGGCCACCGGGCTGTAGCCGTCGTTCATCTTCATGGTGACGGTGTCTGAGTCCAGACGCTCCATCGGCTCGATCATGAAGATGGGGTTGAAGGAGATGACTACCTCCGTCTCGTTGAAAGCGATGGGGATGAAATCGGAACCCTCGCCGACGTCGGAGCTATTGGCCTGGAAATCGATCTTGTTGTCAGCGAACTTTAGCTGGATGTAGAAGCTGCGCTCGGAGACGACCAGGGAGACGCGGCGCAAGGTGTCGACGACGCTCTCTCGGGGCAGCTCGATCTTACGGCTGAAGGAGGCGGGGATCACCTGACGGTAGTTGGGGTAGTTCTCGTCGATGAGCTTGGTGGTCATGACGGTCCCGTTCTCCAAGGTGAACCGGGCCATGTTGTCGCCGATCTCCACCTCGACGGAGCCGGTCTTCTCCAGGAGTTTGCAGAGCTCCTGGGCGCTGCGGACCGGCACGATGCAGTCGCCGTCGGCGCCGCTGGCGTCCTCGACGATCTTCTCGACCAGGGCGAGGCGGCGGCCATCGGTGGCCACGGAGACGAAGTTGTTCTCATTGAGGCTGAAGAGGATGCCGTTGAGGGCCTTGCGGGTGTCCTCCTGGTTGACGGCGTAGGCGATCATGGTGATCATCCTGGCAAGCTCGGTCTGGGGGAGCTTGAAACGACGGACCGAGGTCATCTCCAACGGCAACGGAAAATCCTCCGGGCTGAGCCCGAGCAACTTGAAGTTGGAATTGCCGCAGAGGATCTTCATGTGGTGGCTGTCGTTGCTGTCCAACGTGACGTTGTCGCCCACCATGGAACGGATGACGCTCTGGAAGGTCTTGGCGGGGATGGTGGTGACGCCGGCTACCTCGATCTTGGCCTCGACCTCGGCCGAGATCCGGACGTCGAGGTCGGTAGTGGTCAGCCTCAGGGCGTTCCCGTCCGCCTCCATCAGGATGTTCCCGAGAATCTGCAGCGTGGACCTGGCGCTGACCACGCTGTTCACCTTGGCGAGAGCGGCGTTGAGCTTATTCCTGGAAACTATGAGCTTCATCATTCACCCTTTCCTGAGACTATATGAATTTGTTGACATCCGTTATTGATAGTATTTACTATCTGTTATAAATTATCCCTAGTATTAAAGGCTGTCAACTCTGTTGACAACTGCGTTTTTCTAGCTTGGCGACGGTCGCCGCGGCCTGTCAATATACTGTACGTCCAATGATAATTTAATGTCGACAAGAAAAAAATCTCTATTTATTGACATGTTGCCGACAACTTGTCGGCAGCTTGTCGCGAACCCATCAACAGCGAGGGACTCATGAGCGACCACCTGGCGGAGCTTATTCGCCGTCACGAAGCCTTATATACCGTTAAAGACGCCATTTGTCAAGCATTTGGAATGCTGAAGGGCTGTTTTTCGCAGGGCGGAACGCTGTTTGTCTGTGGCAACGGCGGCAGCGCCGCGGACGCCGAGCACATCGTCGGCGAGCTGATGAAAGGCTTCCTGCTGCCCCGCCGCCAGCGCGGGACCATGCACGACCAGTTGAAGGCACTTTTCGGCGAGGAGGGCAGGAAGATCGCCGCCGCTTTGCAGGGCGGACTACGGGCGGTGTCGCTCAACGGCCACCCGGCGCTGGCCAGCGCCTTCGCCAACGATGTCGACGCCGACCTGGTCTTCGCGCAGCAGCTCAGCGTTCTGGCGAAGCCGGGCGACGTGTTGCTGGGGCTTTCCACCTCCGGCAACTCCAGGAACGTGGTCAAAGCGCTGCGCGTGGCCAAGGCCATGGGCGTCATGAGCATCGCCATGACTGGGGAGAAGGGCGGCGAGTCCGCCAATCTGGCCGATTGCGCCATCAAAGTGCCGGAGACCGAGACTTTCCTGGTGCAGGAGCTGCACCTGCCGGTCTACCATGCCCTCTGCGCCATGTTGGAGGAGCACTTCTTCCAGGTCGAGCGGCCATGAGCTGCGGCATCGACCATATCGCCATCATCATGGACGGCAACGGGCGCTGGGCCAAGGAACGCGGCTTGCCCCGGCTCGAAGGGCACAAGGCTGGCGTGGACGCCGCCCACCGCACGATGGATTTCGCCCTCAAGCACGGGGTTAAGTACCTTACCCTCTACGCTTTCAGCACCGAGAACTGGAAACGCCCCAAGCTGGAGGTGAATGGGTTGATGCGCTTGCTCAAGCATTTCCTCGACAAACAGGCCGGCGAATTCCATGAGAAGGGGGTCAGGCTCAGGGCGATCGGCAGGCGGGGCGACCTCCCCTTGGGCGTCCGGCGCCCCTTGGAGAAGGTGGAGGAGCTTACAAAGGGTAACGCCAAGGGCGAGGTGATCATGGCCTTGAGCTACGGCGGCCGCGCCGAGATCGCCGACGCCGCGGCCGCTTTGGCCAAGGACGCCGTGGCCGGGAAGGTGAAAGCCGACAAGATTGACGAGCGGCTGTTCTCCCAGTACCTCTACGCCCCGGACGTCCCCGACCCCGACCTGATGATCCGCAGCAGCGGAGAACTACGGTTAAGCAACTTTCTGCTCTGGCAATTGTCGTACAGCGAGCTATATATTACCGACAGACTGTGGCCGGACTTCTCCGAGGAGGATTTTTTGGCGGCCGTCGCCGAATATCATAAAAGAAAACGACGCTTCGGAGGTGTTTGATGTTTTTCGCCCGGCTAGCCAGCACGATCGTCCTGCTCGGCTTGTTTTTCTGCGCTTTCGCTCTGCATGGGCTCGCCGGCGTGTTGGTCTTCGTCGCCTTGGGTGCGTACCTCTCGGTGACGGTGGTGGTGGAATTGGACGCGATCCTCAGGAAGCTGGGATTGTCTTCCTTCAGCCCGTCGACGGAGATCGTGGCGGCGGCGATGTTCGTGCTGCCGATGGCCAGTGGAGCGGGGCGGGAGTATTTATCCGATTTGTCCTTGGGGTTGGGTGGTAACGCCGCCATCGCCCTGCTGGTGGTCGGAGCGTTTTCCGCCTATTGTTTGCTGAAACTGCTGCTTTCGAACAACAACCCCGAGGTGTTGAAGGCGGCGGTGGTCTCCATGGGGATCATCGGTTTTTATATTGTCCCGCTCAACTTCCTCGCCCAGATTTATTTGATCGGCCACGGAGCTAGCGACATCGGCGTAATGTTGGTTCTTTTCATGATACTGGTCACCAAATCTGGCGACGTCGGAGCCTATGTGGTGGGTACTTTAAGCTCAAAACGTCCGGGCGGCAACCATAAGATGTTCCCGAAAATCAGCCCGAAAAAATCCTGGGAAGGGGCCTTTGGTGGAGTGCTCTTAAGCGTCATCTGCGCTTTAGCCATCATCAAGACGACGGATTTATCGCAACGTTTCGGACTGATTCACGCCGTTTTGTTCGGGGTGCTGCTTTTCATCGGCGGTTTTGTCGGCGACCTCTGCGAGTCGGCCATGAAGCGGGCGGGCGGCGTGAAAGATTCCGGCAAGAGCATCCCCGGCATTGGGGGGGCGTTGGACTTGGTGGACAGTTTGGTGCTCAACGCCCCGCTGTTCTATCTGACGTTGACGCTGGTGCGGCTGACCTGAAGCGGCCTATGGCCGCCGCCAACTTAGCGTCCAAGCCTGGCATGAGCCATTCCAACGGCGTCCGCTTTTTGACCGCGGCTATGAGCAGCGTCCAAAGAAGGAAAAACGCCCCGAAGCTGAGATTCTGCCACGAATAGAGCCCCCAACAATGTTCGCTCTCGTAGCTGTCGCGGCTGAATGGCCAAAAATAGAGGACTCCCCAGCCTTCGCCCGACCCGAAGTAATCCATCAGTAGATGCAGGTGAAAAAGACCGAGGTAAATGGCGAAGCACTTGAGTTTATGGTGTGAGAACCCCGTCAACGCCAGGCTCAGAAGGACGGCCACCAGCAAATTGTGGGCAAGCACGTGGTGATAGTCCCAATACGCTTCCTGCCCGAACAGCAGCCCCAAGCCGTCGCAATCCGGCAAACTGGCGGCGAGCATGCACAGGAAACGCTCCCTGGCGTTGAGCTGGAAGCAGTTGGCTAGGCACCAGCCAGACATCACATGGGTTTGGATGTGCATGGTCCGCTCAAGCGTATTGGGTGGGGTCTTCCACCCCGGCCTCCTGGAAGCCTTTGGAACGCAGCAGGCAACTGTCGCATTTACCGCAGGCCAGGCCTTCGGGGGAGGGGTCGTAGCAGCTCTTGGTCAGGGAATAATCCACTCCTAGCTTGGAGCCGAGGCGGATGATCTCCGCTTTGCTTAGATATTGAAGGGGGGTGATGATGCGGAAAGGGTGGCCCTCGACGCCGGCTTTGGTGCCGAGCCTGGCGCATTCGGTGAAGGCGGCGATGAACTCCGGGCGGCAGTCTGGATAGCCGGAGTAGTCCAGGCTGTTGACGCCGATGAAAATGTCCTTGGCCCCCAGCGTTTCCGCCCAGCCGAGGGCGAAGGACAGGAAGATGATATTGCGGGCGGGGACGTAGGTGCACGGAATGCCCTCTTGGAGCGAGTCCTTGGGCACGGCGATGTCGTCCGAGGTGAGGGCGGAGCCGCCCCACTGGCGCAAATTGATGTCCATGACCACATGGTTGGGTACCCCGAAAGATTTGGCGACCGCTCGCGCCGCTCCGAGCTCCACGCCGTGGCGTTGCCCGTAGTTGAAGCTCAAGGCGTTGCAGGAGAACCCTTGTTCGCTGGCCACCGCCAGGCAGGTGGCGGAATCGAGACCGCCGCTCAACAGAACCACCGCTTTTTTCATGCGTCAAACTCCTTTGGCGTCTTGTCCCCAGATGATTTTATGCAGCTGGACGTGGAAACGCGCCGGAACCTTGTCCTCCAACATCCAAGAAGTCAGAACTTGGTAGTCCAAGCGGCCTGTGATGGGACTGAGGAGAAGGTTCCGCGTTTTGGCGTCCAGCCGTTCGGAGGATATTAGGGATAGGGCAAAATCATAGTCATCACGGTCGCCGAGCACGAATTTGACTTCGTCCTGGGCGTGTAGGAAGGCGAAATTGCCTCGGAGGATGTGGCCGGACTCGCCGCTGGAGGGGCATTTGCAGTCCATGACCCGGACGACGCCTTCGGGCAAGGTGGAGATGGGGAGCGAGCCGTTGGTCTCGACCAGCACCTCGAAGCCTTTGGCGAGCAAGGCGGCGCAGAGTTCCGGGGTGGACTCCTGGAGCAACGGCTCGCCGCCGGTGACCTCCACCAGCCCTAGTCCCGACTCCTCGGCCAGCAGGACCAGCTTCGCCACGGACATCTCTTTGCCGGAGGCGAGGGACTTCGCCTCGAGGGTGTCGCAATAGGAGCAGTCGAGGTTACAACCGGCCAGGCGGATGAAAAAACAGAGCCGTCCGGCGTGGGTCGACTCGCCCTGCACGCTGGAGAACGTCTCTTTGACGGAAAGTTTTTTATCTCTCACCTCTTGGCCTCCCTCAGACGCGTATTATAAGGCCGCGGGCGGGGTAAATCAATGGCGTCGTTGGGATTTGTCAAAGTGACGGGGTATCATCGGAAAGATGACGGGTGTTTTTAGCCCGGAACTCCCCCGGTGTGACGGAGAAGTGACGCTTGAAAACCCGGTGCAAATACTCGGCGCTGGCGAAGCCGGACAAGCTGGCGATCGTTTTCATGGGGTAATCGCTGTCCGTCAGAAGTTTCGTAACCGCCGCCAAACGTTTGCCGAGCAGCAGCGTGGCGAAGCCCTCGCCGCAAGTTTTGCGGACCAGGCGGCAGGTGTGGGTCCGGCTGTGGTTGAGGAAAAGCGCCAGGTCGTCCAAACAAAAACTTGAACGGCAGAAATTGGCGTCGAGGAAGTCCAGCAAGGTTTGCCGTAGCGGCTGGGAGTCGGGGAGCTGTTTCACCGCCTCCTGTTCGAGGTAGGCGTTGAAGCGTTCGCCTAGCAGCTTGCCGAACACCATCATCGCCTTGGCCTTGTCGCGGTCCAGGAGGGGAAGATCGGCCAACGCGGCGGCGCTGTCCGGCGGCTTTGGCTTCGACAGGGCGCAAACTTGCTCTGGCAAGCTAGTTCCGGGTTCCATGCGGTAGGGGCCGGCGAACAAGGTGCCCACCAACGCCCCGTTCAAACGCAGGGGGATCACCAACTCGATCACGCCCCAATGGCAACGCTTGAAAAACAGGCCGGAGACGTTTTGCGCGTAGCTATGCACGTATTTTGCGTCGAACTGGATGCATTGTTGCGCCGTCGCCCCGCCGAGCCGTTTCAACTCCAGACAGACATGGTTCCGATGGTCGAACGGGATGTCCCAGAAATGACGATGGATCAGCGAATTGTGGCGGTGCAAACAGAAATGGCAAGTGAATTGCCGCTCGAAACAGGCGGCAATTTCCAAGAGTTCCTCTTTGTGGATAGGGTCCATGTCAACAATATACAGGATAATAGCAAAAAAGTATATTCACGTGGGAGACTAAAAAAGTTAAATTAATAGGTAAGGAAGAAAACCAACAGCTGGAAAGCGATACGAACAATGGAAATCATCGAGTCGGGCCGCGGGCTTCCCGTGCTTCACGAAGTTGATGTGGTGGTGGTGGGCGGGACGACCGCCGCGGTGACGGCGGCGTTGGCGGCCGCGGAACAAGGGGCGAGCGTGTTCCTGGCGGCGCCGCGTTCCTATTTGGGGGAGGACCTCTGCGCCACTGGCCGCCTTTGGCTGGAGCCCGGGGAGGAGCCGGACACCGAGCTGGCCAAAACCATGTTCGCCGCGCCGCTGGCGCGGCGCGGCCTTGCTTACACCTATGTAAGCGACCGGCAAAATATCAGCGTCCACAGAGACGACTTTATGTCGGTGGACTTGAATGACGGCCTTTGGGGGCATGTTTTTGGGCACAGTTTGGAATTTGACGGCCCGGTGACGGTAACGGCTTCATTGGAAAAAGCGCAGGAAATCAAGGAGGCCCGGTTGATGCTCTTCCAATCCGCCGGGGATTTCGGCGTGGGGGACGCGGTGGTGTCGGTCAGCGACGATAAAGAAAACTGGCGTCTGGCGGGCTCGTTCCACAATGGCGACAAACGCGATTATCTGGATGAGGCCTTGGTCCTGAGTTGTCCGTTGGGACTAATGGCCAGCCATGTACGGCTGGAGTTGCGGCTGGCGCCGGGGGCCAAGCGCATTTTTCTGGGACAGTTGCAGTTGCTGGGTCGGACGGCGGAACCCAGGGAAGGGGTGGTGAGGAACGTGACGCCCATGCAGATCAAGCGGACGTTGGACGACGCCTTGATCGCGGCGAAAATCCCCTTTCTCTACGAGAGTTGCGCCGTCGGGGCGTTGCAGGACGACGCCGGGAAAGTGGTGGGCGTGGAGCTGGTCAACCGCGCCGGGCGCCAGGCCGTCCTGGCCAAGGTGGTGGTGGACGCCACCGAGCGGGCGACGGTCGCCCGGCTGGCTGGCGCCAAGGCCGTCCCCTATCCCGTTGGGCCACAGACGTTCAAGCGGGTGGTGATCGGTGGCGAGCCGCTCCTGGAACAGGTGCGCCACGTCCCGCTCCAGTTCCCGTTGGGGGATATCCCTGAAATCCGCAATTGGGGGAAGTGGAACGTTCCGGCCAGCCGGAAACATGACACGCTGTTCGAATACACCTTGAGCTTGCCCATGGGGGACGCCTCTTTCGCCTCTTTCGCGGCGGCGGAGCAGGCGGCGCGGGATTTGACCTTCCATCCCGGGCAGGTGGAAGATTCGGAGCGGCTGTTCCAAATCCCGCCCGATCCGGTCAAAGGCAGGGGGGCTGGCCTGGACGCCTTCCGCCCGTTGGGGCTTGACCATCTGTTTGTGCTAGGCGCCTGCGCCGACATCCCCCGTGACGCCGCCGCCGCCATTCTCCGCCCCATCGAAGCCATGGCTCTGGGACGGCGAATCGGTAGGGCCGCCGCCCTTGAGGCGAAAAACAGGAAATCCCTCGGCCCTGTCGGCGGTGGGGAAACGACGTTCAAAGGCGGCCTCGACACCAAGGAGTTGTTGCAAGGCTTGCGCCCTTGGGGTGAGGAGAGAAGGACCGTCCAACTTCCCGCACGTCCGATCCCGGTGCTAGGCGAATACGACGTGGTGGTGGTGGGCGGCGGCACTAGCGGCGCCTGCGCCGGGGTAGGGGCCGCCCGCAGCGGAGCGAGGACGTTGGTCATCGAGAACCTCAACGGGCTCGGCGGCGTGGCGACTACGGGCATGATCGGCGGTTATTGCTACGGCTACCTCAAGGGTTTCACCGAGGAACTGGACAAAGGGGTGGTGGAGCTCGGGGCGGTTTCCTCCGGCGTCGGCAAGATGGAATGGTGGCGGCGGGAGATCCGTAAGGCGGGCGGCGACATCTGGTTTGGGGCGCAGGGCGCCGGGGCCGTGGTGGAGAACGGTCGGGTGAAGGGCGTGGTCGTCGCCACGCCGCAGGGCCGTGGCGTGGTTCTGGCCAAGGTGGTGATCGACGCTTCCGGCAACGCCGATGTCGCCGCCGCCGCCGGGGCGGAATGCGAATTCGAGAGTTCCGAGCATTTCGGGGTGCAGCAAGCCGGTTTGCCGCGCCGCGAGCTGGGAGCGAGCTACATCAACTCCGATTGGACGTTCGCCAACGATTCCGACATGGTCGACCGCTGGACGGTCTACGTCGTGGCCCGTCGCCTCAACGGCAACGCCTACGACCTCGGCCAGCTCCTCGACACCCGCGAACGCCGCCATATCGTCGGCGACCACACTTTGTCCCCGATGGACTACGTGAACAGCCGCAAGTTCCCCGACACCATCAACATCGCTTCCAGCGGCTCCCTCGACAAACATAGCGAGCCGATTCACCCCTATCTGCGGATCAACACCTTCGCGGGCGGCATCACCAGCGTCCCCTATCGCTGTCTCCTGCCCAAAGGTCTGGACGGCATCCTGGTCATTGGGATTGGGCTCAGCGCCGACGCCGACGCCGCCCCGTCCATCCGCATGCAGCCGGACATGCAAAATCAAGGCTACGCCGCCGGTTTGGCCGCGGCGATGATCGCCAAGGAAAACGTGTCGACCCGCGGCGTCGATTTTCCCAAGCTCCAAGCCCGCTTGGTCGAGGAAGGCTGCATCCCGCCCGAATACGCCGGTCAACCGGATTCTTTCCCGCCGTCCCAGGCCGCGGTGGAGGAGGCGGCGCGGACGTTGGCGGAGAAGGATTATTCGTTGCTCCGTTTGCTCATGATCGACCCGGACAAGGCGCTGCCCTTGCTGCGCGGGACTTGGCGGGACGCCGCCACGCCGGCGGGCAAGCTCCGTTGCGCCCACGTCCTGGGCATGATGGGCGACGCCACCGGCGTCGAGACGCTGGTGGAGGAGGTCGAAAAGCACGATAACTTCGACGGTGAGGATATCGCCTACTATTATCCCCGCTTGACTTGGTTGGACAGCTACATGCTCGCGTTGGGGAAGAGCAAAGATGGCCGCGCCCTCAAGCCGCTGCTCTCCAAGTTGAGTCTGCTCTCCAAGTTTCCCGCCGCCCGCCCGTCGCATCTTTATTGTCTCGCGCTGGCGCTTGAGTGGTTGGGCGATCCGGGGGCGGCGCCCGCGCTCGCCGCGGAACTGCTCAAGGCTGGGGCCGCCGACAATGCGGCGTTGACGCTGGAGGAGGCCATGGGGAAAACGCGTTCCTTCACCGGGGATGAGGCGGTGGTGAAATTACGCTCCGTCGCCGGGGTCTGCGGCTTTATCGCCTTGGAGCTGGCGCGCTGCCTGTTCCGCTGCGGCGACCACGAGGGTTTGGCGCGGAAAACCCTGGAGACCTTCGCCAACGATGTCCGCGGGCCGATCGCCCTCCATGCCCGAGCCGTTTTGGGAACCCGGCGTCAAGCTTGAGACGGCGTTACAAATGTGTATTCCGGTGGGGGACTGACTGACAAATCTGTTGTTCCGCCCCCTGCCCTGACGGTCGTTTTGGGCGTGGGGGAGGTGATTGGCATTGTTTCTGCTCTTGGCTCCTGATATGAAAAAGGAGGCCATGGGGAGAATGCTTTTCGACAATTACGAATGTGGGCCGTTCCATGACGAGCTTTTCGCCGCTCCTGGCCAGCCGCGCGACTGCGCCCGGCCGTTGGTGGAGGCGCTGGAGGCTTTGCCGGAAGGCGACCTCGCCGCCCGGCAACGGGCCAGCGAGCGGGCGATGCTTAAAATGGGTATCACCTTCAACGTCTACGGGGACGCCCGCGGCGCCGAGCGCAGCATCCCCTTCGACATCATCCCGCGCGTTATCGACGGCCAGGAGTGGGACAAGGTCGAGGCCGGGCTGAAACAACGCGTCCGGGCGATAAACCTCTTCATCGACGACGTCTACCACGACCAGCGGATCATCAAGGACGGGGCGTTGCCAGCCTGGGTCTTGGAAACCTCCCGTGGTTTCCTTCCCCCTTGCCGTGGCCTCGACCCGCCTGGCGGCGTTTGGAATCACGTCACCGGTTCCGACTTGGTGCGGAACGACGACGGTGTCTTCTACGTCTTGGAGGACAATCTCCGCGTGCCCTCCGGGGTGTCCTATGTTTTGCTGAACCGCTTGCTGATGAAACGGAACTATCCGGAGGTTTTCCACCGCAATTTGGTGCGGCCGATCGCCGACTACTGCGCCCGTCTCCTCGACGTGCTCCACCAGATCGCCCCGGCCGCCCGGAGCGCCGCCACCCCCTGCGTCGCCGTGCTGACCCCCGGGCTCCACAACTCCGCCTATTTCGAGCACGCCTTCCTCGCCCGGCAACTGGGGGTGTTCCTGGTCGAGGGGCGCGACTTGGTCTACGACGGCAAATATGTCTGCATGAAGACCACCGAGGGACTCAAGCGGATCGACGTCCTCTACCGCCGGGTGGATTCCGCGTTTCTCGACCCGGAGCTGTTCCGCTCCGACTCCGCTCTGGGTTGCCCCGGCTTGATGCGGGCCTACCGGGAGGGGCGCCTGGCCCTGGCGAACGCCCCCGGCACGGGCGTCGCCGACGACAAGGTGGTCTACGCCTTCATCCCCGACGCCATCCGCTACTACCTGGGCGAGGAGCCGCTGCTGCCGAACGTCCCCACCCGGCTTTGCCACCGCAAGGAGGATTTGGAATACACCCTCGACAACTTGGCCAAGCTGGTGGTCAAGCCAGCCAACGAGTCCGGCGGTTACGGGATAATGGTAGGCCCGGCCGCCTCGCCCCAGAAACGCGAGACGTTCCGCAAACTGCTCCGCGAGAACCCCAGGAACTACATTTCCCAGCCCACGTTGTCGCTCTCCCGCATGCCGACGCTGGTCGAAGGGGGGATCGAGGGGCGGCATGTGGATTTGCGTCCCTTCGTCCTGCATGGAGTCGATGACGTCTATGTGCTGCCAGGCGGGCTCACCCGCGTCGCCCTGACCAAGGGTTCGCTGGTGGTGAACTCTTCCCAAGGCGGCGGCACCAAGGACACCTGGGTCGTCGACTATCCCCAAGGAGATAAAAAATGATGCTTAGCCGCGCCGCCACCGACATGTATTGGACCGCTCGCTATCTGGAGCGCGCCGCCAGCATGCTCCGCTTGCTGGAGGTCAGCTACCTCCTCGACCTCGACCGCCAGGAGGGATCCCCCCCGCAGTGGGAGCCGCTTATCTGGATCACCGGGGACATGGCGCTTTTCCGCAGCCTCTACCCCGAGGCCTCCCCGTGGAACGTCATGCGCTTCCTCGTCCTCGACGTCGACTACCCCAACTCCGTCGTCGCTTGCTTGGAGAAGGCCCGCGCCAACACCAAGGGATTGCGGGAAGAACTCCCCGCCCCGCTTTGGACCGAGATCAACCGCCAAGGGACGGCGCTGGTCAAGGCCGCCACCCAAGAAGGCATTTCCCATTCCCGCGTCCTCAGACTGTGCCGGGAGACCAACCGCACCCACATGCTCATCCTCGGCATGGTATCCGAGACCATGGCCCACGACGAGGCTTACCGCCTCTGGCAGCTCGGCACCTACATCGAACGCGCCGACAAAACTTCCCGCCTGCTCCACGTCAAGTACTTCCATCTGCTCCCCAAGCTCTCGCACGTCGGCACCATCGTCGACGACGCCCATTGGGGCGCGCTGCTCCAATCCCTCGAGGCCCGCGAGGAGTATCACCGCCGCTATGGGGCGATCATGCCGGACAAAGTCATCGACATGCTCGTGCGCTGCCCTGATTTCGCCCGCTCGATCGCCTTCTGTCTCGACGAGCTCCGCGACAACCTCTCCGCCATGCCCGGCGACGGCAAAAGAAAGGCCATCGACCTGCTCGAGCTGCTCCGCTTCCGCGTCTCCACCCTCTCCGGCGCCGACATCATCGCCTTCGGCGTCCATGAGTTCATCAACGAGCTCCAAATCCAAATGAACCATATCAGCGACGCAGTCATCGCGGCCATTTGCCCAGTGGTCCCGTCCAAGCCTGCGAAGGAGGAAAAGAAATGACTTTCTGCCTTGGCATGAACTTGCGGGACGGCATGGTGGGCATCGCCGACACCCGCGTCACTTCCGGCAACGAATACATCACCGCCAGGAAGCTCTCCACCTACGAGCTCGACGAGGGCTGCTGTTTCCTCATGACCTCCGGCCTCCGCTCCATCCGCGACAAGGCCATCACCTATTTCGACCGCCGCGTCCAGAGCAGAAGGGAGCCCTTCAGCTACACCTACGAGGTGGTCAACGCCTTCGCCGCCTGCGTCCGCGACGTCGCCGCGGAGGATAAAAAACACCTTGAGGAGAACCACACCACTTTTTGCATCAACGTCATTTTCGGCGGCAAATTCAAGGACGACACCACCCACAAGCTTTACAAAATCTATTCCGAGGGCAACTGGATTGAGATCGGCGAAGGCACCCCCTATCATATCATCGGGGCTTGCGGCTATGGCAAGCCCATCCTCGACCGCACGTTGAAATTCGGCGACTCCCTCCTTTTCGCCCTCAAAGTCGGCTGCCTCGCCTTCGACTCCACCCGCATCAGCGCCGCGGATGTCGGATTGCCCGTGGACATTGTCGTTTTCAATCCCAGCTTGGCCAAGCCCCTGTCCTGTTACCGTTACGAGACCGAGAGCTTCAAGGAGGTCTCCAGCCGCTGGCAAACCAGGCTTCGGGCTTCCGTCGACGCCATGGACTCCCAGTGGCTCAACCCCGTAATTCAAATGATGGAGCGTTTCCCATGATCATCCGCGGCAGCCATTTCACCCACTATCGCTTCGACGAGCCGGTCATCCTCAATTGCCACACGGTGCGGCTCCGCCCGCGCTCCGGCGGCGGACAGCAGCTCCGGAGCTTCAATATTAACGTCGACCCTATCCCCGCCGCCGCCACCGAGGCCATCGACACCGAGGGTAACGGCCTCCATAGCTTTTGGTTCTTCGGCCACACCGACCATCTGGACATCACCACGAGTTTCGAGGTGGAGACCAACCGCCTCAATCCCTTCGACTTCGTCCCGGCGCCGGAGACCGCCTTGCCTCCCCGCCTCTCCCCGGAGGAGAAGGACTTGCTCCGCTCCTCCCTAACCGTCTCCGACTCCAGCTCCCCGACGCTGTCCGCCCTTGTCCGCGAGCTGTCCGCCGCCTGCGACGGCACCGCCCTCGACTACACCATCAAAGCGACGCTCTGGATCAACCGGAACATCGACTCCATCCATCGCGGTGAAGGCGCGCCGCTGCCTTCCGAGGAGACGTTGTGGCGAAAAAGCGGCGCCTGCCGCGACTTGGCCGCCCTGCTTATCGACCTCTGCCGTCGCGTCGGCATCCCCGCCCGCTTCGTCAGCGGCTACCAGGAAACTTTTCCTGCGGAGGGGTGGCATGACTTGCACGCTTGGGCGGAAGTATGGCTTCCCGGCGGCGGCTGGCGCGGCTTCGACCCCACCCAGGGATTGGCGGTCGCCGCCCACCATATCGCCCTCGTGGCTTCCGCCCTCCAGTCTCTCGCCGCTCCCGTCAGCGGCAGCTTCGGAGGGGAAGCCGCCCCCCCCGTCCCCACTCATGAAATCAAACTCTCCACCGTCTGAAAGGAGGCTTCTTATGGTGAAAATAAAGAGCTTTGCGGAAGCCAACGGCATTCATGCCGTCGGCGGTTTCGCCGCCGCCGATTTCTCCCAATACCTGGAGACGTTGCGCGCGCGGACGGATTGCCATGGCGTCGTCTACCGGCCGCTCTCCGCCATAGAAAAAGGCGGGCAAATTCCGGACTGGGTTCGGACGGTCGTCGTTTTGGCGATGGATTATTTTGTGGAATCCAGCGAGGTGAAAGGCCCCCGGTTGTCCAATTACGTGCGGGCGCGCTGGAGCTCCATCGGGACGAAAACCGCCGCGTTGACGGCCTTCCTGGAAGCCAGAGGATGCCGGGTGGAAGCGCTCGACATCCCCAGACGGGCGGCGGCTTGCCGCGCCGGCTTGGGCTTCATCGGACGGAACACTTTGTTCTATGCCCATGGTCTCGGGCCTTCTGTCAGGATCGCCGCCATCGGTGTGGACGCGGCGCTGGAAGGCTTCGGCCCGGGGGAGGAAAGGGTCGCCCATCCGCGCTGCGAAAACTGCGAGCGCTGTGTTTCGGCCTGTCCCGTTGGGGCGCTCCACTCGGACGGTTCCCGGCTCTTGCCGTCGCGTTGCCTTTCGTTCGCCAACCGGCATCCCGACGCCCCGGCGGTGGGCATGCCGTCAAAATTAGCCGGCTGGCTTTACGGCTGCGAAATTTGTCGGAACGTGTGCCCGATAGACCAAGAAGCGCGGCGAGAGGACAAGGCGGAATCGCCTTCCTTCGCTCAGGTTTGAAGGCATGGAATTCCCGAACACGTCAACCCTTCCGGGGCGTCTGTGGAAGCCGTCCAGCGCGAGAGTTACTCCCTGGGATTCCGGGAATACGCCCGGCGTTTACTCGATGATCCGTCAAATTTATGACGAGACATAAATATTTACCTAAGAAGGAAATGTAAATATTGACGGAGTTATGACGCTTGCTGGTGACGGGCATTTCCCCCCGTCGTTCGTCTCTTCTTTCCGCCCTGGTGGCGCAGGCCGTCGAAGGCATGGGGGAAAAGGCGGAGCGGCATGCCGGACGCAGTGGCGGAAACGTTCCCCATCAAAGCTGACGGCGGTCTTCGTCATCAAGGGAAATCCCCGTTGTTTGACGGCGACGATGACGGCGGAATTGTCGACGGCAAGGAAGAGCGATGGCACGGTTTTGTCGCCGAGACGAACGCCATTTTCCTCTTGACGCGTCTCTTCCGTCGAATCAGAAGCGGATGCCGACAGTCTTTGTTTTTCCGCCGGGGGGGCATTTCCCCGGCTACACTTTCGCGGGAGGCAGACGAGAGGAGTTTACTGCCTTGCCGACGCGACGCGTCCTTGGACTGCGGCTCCATGCTGGGAAGCGGCGTAAGGCGGCGAAGAATCGCCGCAGTCCAAGGTGGCTTCGCCGCGAAGAGACTCCACGGCGAAACCGTCAACTACTTTCAGGCTCTTTTGAAACATGCCGAACCCTGGCGGCGAACATGTTGCTCTTGGAATTAACCTGCGAAGGCCATTTATTGTTTTGTGTGTTATGGCAGTGGCGAAAACGAGAAACTCCAGAGCCGGGGCGACGGTTGGACGAGGTGCTGTTCGAAGAGATTGTTCCAGCCGTCGCCAATGCCGGCATGGTGGGCGTCGAGGTTAAGATAAATCTCCGGACGGCGGCTTAGCTCATGCTCGTGACGCGCCGCGGCGTAATCGGCCACGCTGTTGTGATGGACGTCGAAATGGAAGGGCTGGGCGGCCTTCACTTTGATCCCGAAGCCATCGGCGTCGGCGAGGGACAACCAGCGGACATCCTCCTTGCCGCCACATTCCACCGGGGCGATGAAGGGGTAGTGCTGCGCTTCCACCGAGCCATGGTATAGGCCGACATGGGCGCTGGTTTTGCGGTTGGCGTAGCTCTCGTGCGGGCCGCGGCCGAACCAGGTCAACGCCTCGAACCCCTTGGCCAACGTCATGGTCACGCCAGTCCGCGGCAACGGGGGCAACAAGGGGCTGGGAGCGACGGCGTGTTCGACCGTCACTTCTCCGTCACTCTTGATGGAGAGGGTCATGGCGCAGTCGAAACCGTCCGTCAGACCCTCGGCGCGGCAGCAGGTTTTAAGGCGGATGACGGCCTCGGAGCCGTTGGGCTGGAAGGCTTCCACGGCGAGGATTTGACGGCGCAGACGGTCAAGTCCGGCGGCTTGCCAAAGGACGGCGGAGTTGGCGTCGTTGACGCCTGTCGGAGGGCGGAAGAAATTGTCGGACGGCCCGGCGATGATGATTTGACGGCCCTGCCAGCGGTAGGAACTAAGGACGCCGAGCGCTTTGTCGAAGACCAGTTCAAGCGGTCCGCCACTGACGGTTATCTGGCCGTCAGATTCCTGTAGACATAGGGCCGGGGGCTTGGCCGGGGCGGTAAAATTTGACGGGGCGTGGCAGGGCAAGCGGAACTGGGTGGAGGAGATTTGATGCCCGGTGTCGGCCCAGACGGTGGCGGCGTTGAGCCGGAGCTGGACGTCGAGGAAATATTCTTTTCCCGGTTTGGCGACGGGCGCGGCGAAGGGGATGGCGATCTTGGCGTCCGAGAGCGGCGGGATTGCCGGGAGGGCGAAGGAGCCGCTTTGGATTTCCTGGCCGTCCTCCGTCACTTGCCAATGCAGGTCGAGGTCCGTCAAATCCGCGGAGAGGTGACGGTTGCGGACGACCGTCCCGTTTTTGGTGACGGACGCGGGGGCTTGGCAGTTTTTGATCTCGAGGGCTCCAGGATGGGGGGTGAGGTCGGGCAAAACCACGCCGCAGACGCAAAAGTCCGGGTGAATGTCGACGATCTTCTCGCCGAAGTCGCCGCCGTAGGCCCAGAACGCGCGGCCGTCGGGCGCGGTCTGGACGAGGGCTTTGTCGGCCCAGTCCCAGACGAAGCCGCCCTGGAAGCGGGGGTATTTCTCGACCAGGTCCCAGTATTCCTGGAAGTCGCCGTTGCTGTTGCCCATGGCGAAGGAATATTCGCAGAGGATGATGGGGCGTTGGTCGTGGGGGCGGGTGAGGGCCTCCTCGATCCAGGCGGCGCTGGCGTACATGGGGCAACGGATGTCGGAGAGCAGCTTGGACTCGCGGGAGTCGGGGTCGCAACGCTCGTACTGGACGATGCGGGTGGGGTCGTAATAGCGGATCCAACCGGCCATGGCGGCGTGGTTGGCGCCGGGGCCGGACTCGTTGCCCAGCGACCAGAAGAGCACGGAAGGATGGTTTTTGTCGCGCTCCACCATGCGGGTGGCGCGCTCGAGGTAGGCTCCGGCCCAGTCGGCGCGGTTCGCCCAGGCGATGCCCCATTGGTGTAGGCCGTGGGATTCCAGGTCGGTCTCGTCCACCAGGTAGAGTCCGAGCTCGTCGCAGAGGTCGTACCAGGCGGGGTCGTCGGGGTAGTGGCAGGTGCGGACGGCGTTGAAATTGAGCCGCTTCATGGCGAGGATCTCCTGGCGGCGCCAGTCCGCGGCCATGGAACGGCCGGTCTCGGGATGGTGGTCGTGGCGGTTGACGCCGCGGACGATCAGCCGCTTGCCGTTGAGCGTGACCACGTTGTCCCGGTTGATCTCCACCTGGCGGAAGCCGACGCGGCAGCTCTCGTGGTCGAGCTCGACGCCGTCGGGGCCGAGCAGGGTGATGACCAAGGTGTATAGATACGGGGTCTCGGCGGTCCAATGGCGTGGCTCCGCCACTTTTTGCCGCAGTTGGACGGGGGTGGGGAAGGAGGCCGCGGCGCTATGGACGAAAACGCTTTTCCCCGCGTCGTCGAGCAGCTCCAGGCGCAGGGAATAGGAGCTGAACTCGTTGAAGGCGTTGAGATGGCAGTCGACCACGAACTCGGCGTCGCGATATTCCTGGTCGAAGAGGGTCGAGACCTTGAAATCGTTTATCCGGGTTTTGGGTTTGGCGATCAGCGCGACGGAGCGTTGGATGCCGGAGAGGTGCCAGTAATCCTGATCCTCCAGGTAGGTGCCGTCGCTCCAGCGGATGACCAGGACGGCGAGCTGGTTCTGGCCGGGGCGGAGGAAGGGGGTGAGGTCGAACTCGGCCGGAAGCTTGCTGTCCTGGGAGTAGCCGACGAGCTGGCCGTTGGCCCAGAGGTAGAAGGCGGACTCGACGGCGCCGAAATGGACGAAGACGTCGCGGCCGTCCCAGTTGGCGGGCAGCGTGAACTCGCGGACGTGGCAACCGGTGGGGTTGTCGGCGGGGACTTGGGGTGGGAGGTTGTAGGTTTTGGCGCCGTCGTGAAGCAGGAAGTTGGAGGCGTTGGGGTCGGCGGGGTCGAAGGGGTAGGCGATGTTGGTGTAGATGGGGAAATCGTGGCCTTGGAGCTCCCAGTTGCCCGGGACGGCGATGGAGCCCCAGGCGGAGCTGTCGAAGTCCTCCTTTCCGAAGTCGTCCGGGACGGCGGCGGGGCGGGGGAAGAGCCGGAACCGCCATTGACCGTCGAGGCTGAGGGTGAATTTCGAGGCTTGGCGGTCGCAACTGGCGGCCTGCGTGGCGGTCTCGTAGGCGCCCCAGAGGGCGTGCATGGGCTCGCGGTTGATCTGGGTGACGTGCTGGTTTTCCCAATCGTCGCGGCGTTTGATATTCGCGCTGAGATTCATCATAGGGCCTTTGTTTAATGGATGTTTTGACTATATTATAGCTGGAATTTCCTATTGAGAAATGGATGGATTGACTAATAACATGTGAGGATTGACTGAAAGATGTCGAACTGGCCTTTGCCGCCGGGGCAGGCTTGCCCGGACATCCGCTATCTGACGTTCGAGACGCCGGGGCGGCTGAATTTCCTCTGTTGCGGCTTTTTGGACAAGGCGGGGGTGTCGGTCGACGCGGTGGACATGGACTATCCGTTCTACGTGCTGGTTTACGTGCTGCGCGGCCGGGGCCGCTACGTCGACGCCGCCGGGAAAAACTATGACCTTGAGGCGGGGATGGCGTTTCAGCGGGTTCCGGGGCGGCGTCACAGCGTGTACATCGACCCGGCGAGCTCTTGGCTGGAAGGCGCCGTCGGGCTGGTGAACGCCGAGGCTGGCGGTCCCGAGCCGGCGGCGGAGCTCTGGCCCTGGCGCAGGCCGGGCGGTGGTCAACTGACGTTGGACGCGCTCCGGACGTTGGACGTGATCGACATCAATCGCCCGGTGTTGACGCCTGGGGTCAGGCCGGAGTTGACGCTGCGGTTCCGGGATTTGCTGGAACGATGCAAACACGCCAGCAAGAGCGAGTTGCCGGGTTTGCAGCTGCCGCTTTGCGAACTGCTCCGGGCGGTGGCCCAGGCCGACCGGGGGGAGGGGGGCGGGCCGTCGGAGCCGGTGGCGGCGGCGAGGGCGGTCCTTGACGCCACGTTGTCTAGCCGCAAGGGGTTGCCGGAGCTGTTGGCGAAAATCCCCTTGAGCTATTCCCGGCTCCGGGCGCGGTTCAAAAGCGAGCAGGGTTTGAGCCTGGAGGCCTACCGCGTCCGGCGGCGGGTCGAGGCGGCCTGCGGTTTGCTGGCGTCGGGGGAGATGACCCCCGCCCAAGCGGCGGCGGCGTTGGGCTACAACGATTATTTCGCCTTTTCCCGGCAGTTCAAGCGCGGCGTGGGCTGCGCGCCCCGCGAATTTAGCCGTTCGCTCGCCGCCCCGCGGCGTTCCGGCCCTTGACTTTTTGATTAATATACTTATTATTATACTACAGGTTCATTAAAGGGTATAATAATATGGCGTTGGGATATCTAGAGATCGCGGATCATTTCGAGGGCGAGATCCTCAGCGGCAAGCTGCGGATCAACGACCGGCTGCCGACAACGACCGAGTTGTCGGAGCAGTTCGGGGTGGCGCCACTGACGATCCAGCGCAGCTTGAAGCGTCTGAGCGCCAAGGGCTTGGTTCGCCGCAAGCCGCGGCAAGGGACGGTGGTTTGCGGGGCCCAGCTGGCGACGGATCGGGTGGCGGCGTTGTTCGGGGACGACCCTTTCGCGCTGGAGAGCCCGTTTTTCCGCCTGATGATCCAGGCGTTGTTGGCGGCGGGCAAGGAGCAGGGGATAATGATCCAGAGTTTCTTCGCCCTGGATCGCCGCCTCGATCATGGCTTCTTCGCCGACATGGAGGAGAAGTTGCAAGCGGAGAATATCAAGTGCGTGCTGGGCCTTTGTCGCAACCCGCGGCTGGAGGCCTGGTTGGATACCTTGCCCAACGTGTCCTGGCTGGATTTGCCGGGCTTCGACATTTACCATGCGGCTTTCGACGCGGTGGAACATCTGCTCGCCCGCGGCCGCCGCGACATCCTCACGCTGTCGATGTTCCCGAAAGGAGAGGATTATGAGCTGGATTGGCAGTTGGAGGCGCGGGGAGTGAAGGACGCCATGTTGGCGGCCGGGCTCGCCCCCGTCGGCCACGAACCGGTCCGCTGTGGCCAGCTTGAGCGCGACGGCTACAACTATATGAAGCGGCAAATCGAGTCCGGCGTCCGTTTCGACGCCGTGCTAGTCATGCACGACGTGCTTTGCCGCGGCGTGGTCACGGCGTTGCTGGAGAAGAATTTACGGATACCCCAGGAGGTCGCCTTGCTCACCCACTGCAACAAAGGCGCCGACATCATCGCCCCGGTGGCTTTGACGCGCCTTGAGGCCGACCCCCGCGAGGTGGCGGAGGCGACCTTGGACTTTGTGAGGAACGGCTGGCTGAAACCCGGCAAAAACGTGATCGAGAAAAAACTGCGGATGAGGCTAATCGAAGGAGCGTCGACATGAACAGGAAACTTGGGGGCATGAATCGTTTCACGCTGATCGAGCTGCTGGTTTGCATCGCGATCATCGCGGTGCTGATGTCGTTGTTGCTGCCCTCGTTGCGCAGCGCGCGGGACATGGCGCGGCGCTCCGCTTGCGCCGGCAACCTCAAGACCGTGGGGCTCGGGGTGCTGCTTTACGCCGCCGACAGCAACGACTACATGCCGTACAACGACTATTGCGCCCGTTTCTGGTACGTCCCCGACTTCACGGGCTTGATTGGCGATGGCTCGGCCTATTTGAAGCAAGGCGACGCCTCGCTTTACTGTCCCACGTTGGGCAAGGTGGACGCCAACTACATGTCCTACAACATTTTCGCCTTTTCCGACACCTCCGCCAGCATGAAGAGCGTTGGGCATTGGGCCAACCACCTTATCAGTTACGGTCAGGTGAGCCTGACGCGGCTGACTTTGGCTGGGATGCCGACGGGTTCTGGCAACGCCGTGCCGCAGGAGTTCAGTCGCCGGGCGTTGGCGGGCGACTATTTCTACTGCAAAAGTCCTTACTGGGGCGCGAGCGTCTACACCAATCAGGCTGGAGCCCACGACTTCAAAGGGGCCAACACCGTCTTCGCCGATGGCCATGTGCGCTGGAGTGTCAACCCGCTGGCGCGCACGCCGTTGTCGTACAACGACTCGCTGGCGATGGGCAGCTATTTCTACACCTTCAATTGGTCGCAGCGCCCCTATGTGGCGGTTTATGACGGAGTCTACGGGAAATGAGCAACCCCACTTGGTTCCTTGCGGTGACGCTTCTGGCCGGCCAACTTGACGCGGCCAGTTTGCGCTCCACCTTTTCCGCCAACCCCGCGGCCATCGACTATCAGAAATCCTCCGAGACCCCGGCGGGCTTCGACGCCCAGGGCCGGGAGATCCGCCTCCGGGCCGTCCTCGACACCAACGTCCCCTGTCCCCGCTACGAGTCCTGGCGGACTGGCCAATGTTCCAAACCGGCTGGCAACTTGTTGGCGTTCAAGCTGAAAGCCCCGCTTAACGGCGGGACGCTGATCGCCTGTGCCGAGACTCACGGGACAACGTTTAAGACCGGCGCGGCGGCGGCGAACTCGCTCTTGGTCGTCCCCTTGGACGGGGCGGTCGACTCGATGGTTTTCGAGAGCGTGGCGTTACAACCCAGCCTCAACAACCGTTTTCTCATGCTCGATCCCACGAAAGAGGCCGCCGTCCAGGACATGTGCTTCGCACTGAACGGGATCTACCATTTCCCGAAACGTTGGTACGACCTCGCCCCGGCGGCCCGGGTCGCCGCCTCCGACACCACTTGGCTGAACCAGGCCGAGAAGGAATGGCTCGACGCCTCCGGGCTGAACGACTCCCGCGCCGACCGCGGCTGGCGCGGCCGCGCCGCCAACGGCGCCTGCGAGGCCGTCCTCGCCTGGGACAAACCCGTGAAAGTCGAGGCGGTCGGCGCCTATTTTTCCCATGGCAACTTCGGAAACATGCCCGTCGCCGTGGAGATCCTCGGGAAAACCACCGGGGAATGGCGGCCCCTGGCCAAGCTCGACGGCTTCGACAACAACATCCACCTCGGCCGGAAAATGTACCTTTTCGAAGTGCCGCCCGTGGAAGTCCAGGAGCTCAAATTCGTGTTTAAAGCCCGGGGCCAGTTCGTCGAGGCCGCCGAGCTGTTCGTCCTGGGACCGGAGGCCGTCGCCGCCGTTCCGATGGAACAGGCCGCAGCTCCGGTGAGTTTTCCCGTCGCGCTGCCGCGCTCCGGCGACGTCTCGCTGGTGATCGAGGACGCGCGGGGCAAGCGGATCCGCAACCTAGTGGCCAACCAAGCGGTGAAGGTGGAGATGGAACCGTTTTTCCTGGGGCTGTTCGAGCGCCGCGAGCCCGTGGTTTTCGCCTGGGACGGCTTGGACGAGGCGGGCAAAGTGGTGGAGCCGGGGGCTTACCGTTACCGCGGCCTCGTCCACGACCCCATCCGGGCTCTCTATGAGCTGAGCGCCTACAACCCGGGCGACCCGCCCTGGACTTCCTCCAATTTCCGCGGCGGCTGGCTCTCCGACCATTGCGCCCCCAGCGCGTTGCTCTCGCTCGACAGCGAGCTTTGGGTCGGCGCCCCGATGGCCGAGGCGGGCAGCGCCCTCATGCGCCTCGACTTGCAAGGCCGCAAACAGTGGGGGACGCGTTGGCTCGACCTAGCCGGGGCGGAACACCTCGCGGCCGACGGCGGCGCCCTCTACGTGGCCAGCGCCGGGGGGTGGCGCGGCAGCCAGCTTTCCGTCACCAGGCTCGACCGCGAGACCCATGACTTCAAACGGCTTCTCGACCTCAAAGGGGCCGCCGAAGGCTGGGGCAAATCGCAGGAGCTCGGCGGCTTCGCCGTCGACTCCGGCAAGGCGTATTTGTCCTTCACCGCCCAGGACAAAATCAAAGTTTATTCCCTGGCGGACGGCAACCTCGAACGGGAGATCGCTGTCGACTCGCCCCGGGCCGCGTTGGTCAAGGACGGCAAGCTTTACGTCATCTCCGGCAAGAAGCTCAAGCGGCTCGAGCCCGCCGCCGACGTGGTGAGCTCAGGTTTGGAGGAGCCCGCCAACTTCGCCATCGCCCCGGACGGGACGTTCTACGTCTGCGACCGTCAGGCGGGCCAGGTGAAACGCTTCGCCGCGGACGGCCGTTTCCTGGGCGCCATCGGCAAAGGCGGCGCCCGTCGGGCCGGGCTCTTCGACCCGCTAATCCTCGACCGTCCCACGGCGGTGGCGGTGACCCCCGCCAACGAAGTCTGGATCGCCGAGGACAGCCAGCAGCCCAAGCGCCTGAGCGTGTGGACGGCGGGGGGCAAATTGCTGCGCGAGTTCGTGGGCAACGGTCAGTACGCTTGCGGCGGCAGCCTAGACCCCGACGACGCCTCCCGCTATTTCGCCGAGGGCATGGAATTCGCCCTGGACTACAAGACCGGGACTTCCCAGCTCAAGTCGGTCAATTTTCTGGAACGCGCCCCGAGCTTCTTCACCAACCCCGGCGAGAGTTTCGATGAATTGCCCGACCGGGCCTTACGCAGTCACGGCCGCTTGTTTCTCGTCCAGGACCATTATTGGGCCCGGCCATTCTTCTGGATCGGCGTCATGGACGAGGCCACGCATGTCCTGCGTCCCTGCGCCGCGGTGGGCAACTACAAACAAAAGAAGGACGTCACCTTCCTCTGGAACGACGACAACCGGGACGGCCAAGTTCAGGACGCCGAGTTGCGCTTCCGTCCCGGCGCGTTCATTCCCTTGAATTGGGGTTGCCATGTCGATTCCGACCTAGCCTTCCTGTGGTTCGACGAGGGCGACGGCCAGTTGAAACGGCTCCCGCCCGCCGCCTGGGACGCCGACGGCTTGCCCCGCTACGACTTCAAAAATCTTGAGCCCGCCGGTTCCTTCGGCAAATGGGACTACGTCGCCGCCCACCGGTTCGACGCCAAACACTTGCTGCTCAACGGCAACCCCCTGCGCTGCGTCGACCCCGCCAGCGGCTCCACGCGTTGGACTTATCCCAACCCCTTCCCCAGCAACGGCCACGACAGTCCCCTGCCCAAACCCGGTGAGCTCCAGCACACCTTGCAAGTCGAGGGTTCCGTCGATCTGGGCGGCGACATCGGCCAGATTTTTAGCCTCAACTCCAACAAAGGCTGGCGGCATCTCCTCACCTTGGACGGCCTTTATGTTGCGCCGGTTTTCCGCGACATGCGCCTGGCCTCCTCCATCAGCTTCGCCAACCAGGCGCGGCCCGGCATGGACATGGCCGGTTATTCTTTGGACGACGAAGCCTTCGACGGCTCTTTCCAACGTTGCTCCGACGGCGCCATCCGCATGATTTGTGGCAAGAACCACCACTCGGTTTTCCGGATCGAGGGGCTGGAGAGCGTCGAGCGTTTCGAGGGCGACTTGAGCGTCAGCGCGGAGCAGACCGCCGCGGCCGCCGCCGACCTCATCCGGCGCAAGGAGCTGGAGCGCCAGCGCCAGATCGTCCGTCCGATCATCGTGACGCGCCGCGGCGACAAGCCCGAGCCGGTCAGTATCGAGAATGTTTGCGAGCTCAAACTTTCCCACGACGCCACCACGCTGTATCTCACGGCGCGGGTGAAGGACAAAACGCCGTTCGTCAACGGCGGCGACGACTGGCGGATGTTGTTCAAAACCGGCGATTCCTTCAATTTGGAGCTCGGTTGCCAGCGGACGAACTTGGCGGACAAACGTCCCGTACCGGGCGACGTGCGCTTGCTGTTCGCCCCGTTCAAAGGGAAGCCCATCTGCGTGGCCTACCGCTACAAGACCGAGCCGCCCGCGGCGCGGCCGGTGGCGTTCAGCTCGCCCTGGGCCGAGACGCTGGTCGACCAGGTGGAGATTTTGGAAAACGCCGAGCTCAAGGTGACGCGCTCCGGCGACGGCTACGTCCTGGAGGCGGCGTTGCCGCTGGGACCGTTGAAGGGCAAGCGGTTCGGGGATTTCGGGGTGATCTTCTCCGACGACTCCGGGACGCGGAACGCCTACAGCGTGTTTTTCGCCAGCCCGGCCAAGGGCGTCACGGCGGACGTCCCCAGCGAGATTCGCCTACGCCCGGAGTTCTGGCGCGAAATAGAAATAAAATAACCCAAAAAGTTCAGGAGGGGGGCCTGGGGGGAAGCCCCTTTCAAGGGGTTCCTCCCCAGGAAGCTTGCAATTGTGTAATAACCATAAACCATGGAGACGCATATTATGTCCAAAAAACTGTTGGCCTTGTTGGCCGTGGGGGCGGCGCTGATGGCGGCGCGGGGCTCCGACGTCCTGAACCGCGACAGCCTGTCGCCCATGTCTGCCGTCCCCGCCCCGGCGAAGGTGAACATCGACGGCGACTTGTCCAAGTGGGACTTCACCGGCAGCCAGATCATTTACGTGAGCGAGGAGTTCTTCCCGGAGGAGAACTGCGAGTTCGCCTTCTTCCACGATCGCGACAACCTTTACGTGGCGGCCAAAGTCCGCGACGCCTCGCCTTTGATGAACGTCCACACCCCCTCCGACCGCTATTGGGAGGGCGATTCCTTCCAGCTCCGGCTCTACACCAAGCCCAACAGCGACCACGTTCCAAGCCGGACCAACCCCGCCGAGTTCTCCGACCGGCGGCTGGTCAACTGCAACTTCCTCCGGCAGAGCGGCTCCGGTAAAATTTTCAACCTTTTCGACTACACCATCACCTTCGCCGAACACGCCCAAGACCCCGACGGCGTCCGTAGCGCCTACCAACTCTGCGACGGTGGCTACAGCTTCGAGTGCGCCATCCCCTGGAAGGTCCTCAACCTGGACGGACCGCCCAAGGAAGGCGATTTTATCCGCGCCCTCTTCGAGATTAACTATGGCGACCGCCTGGGTCTACGCCGCGTCCGGCGCACCTGTGGCTGTTACGATAAAAACCCTGGCGACTTCGGCTTCCTCAATGGCGACACCTGGGGCCGCCTTTATTTCCGTTCCCAAGCCCCCGCCCAACGCCAATTCCCCGCCGCGGCGGAGCTCGCCCAAGCCATCCATGGCGGCGGCGGAGCTCCCATCGCCTTGGATTTTCCTGATAGTGTCCGGGCCACCGTCAACATTTTCGACCACCAAGGCAAGCTCGTCCGCGAGCTCCACCAGGGCCAGGGGCGCCACGAGCTTCTTTGGGACGGCCTCGACAACGCCGGTTCTCCCGTCCCTCCCGGCGAATACCGCTATCAGGCGCGGTCCATGCCGCAGCTTGAGGCCAAATACCTCGGCTCCACCTCCAGCTCCGGGACTCCGCCTTACGGAACCAGCGACAACCGCGGCGAATGGGGCGGCGACCATTCCAATCCCCTGGCCGTCACCACCGACCCGGGCGGCCATGTCTTCCTCTGGCCCCGCGCCGAGCTGGGCAAGGCCATCGTCCGCATCGACAACCAAGGCAAAACCTTGTGGCGGCATATCCCTTTCTTCGACGCCGCCGGAAATTTCTACGCCATGGCCTCCGACAACGATTTCCTCTACCTGATCTACGAGACCACAACCAACAAGCCGTCCATTTTCCGCCTGAAACTCTCCGACGGCTCCCCCGAGTTTTTCCAGCCCGGCAAGAAAGCCGTCGAGCTGCCGGTGGAGAACTTCGGCAAACCCGTCGGCTCCCCCCAGGACCGGCCAGTCGGTTTCGATCTAGCCGCCACCGGGTTGGCCGTCGATCAGGACCACCTTTACGTCTCCATTTTCCCCGACGACAAAGTTCTGGTTTTGGATAAAAAGGACGCCTCGCCGATCCGGAGCGTCGCCGTTCCCGCGCCGCGCGGTTTGGCCGTGGCCCAGGACGGTTCCTTGCTGGTGGCGTCAGCCAAGCGGATTCTCAAACTGGATAAAAACCAGCCGACGGTTCTGGTCGGCGACGGCCTGGAGGCGCCCTGGGGGCTGGCGGTCAAGAAGAACGGGAATTTTGTGGTCAGCGACCTGGGTTCCAGCCAGCAGGTGAAGGAGTTTTCGCCCGACGTTAAGCTGGTGAAGACCTACGGCAAGAAAGACGGCCGGGCGTTGTCCGGACGCTATCAGGCGGGGGATTTCATGCGTCCCGCCGGGCTGGCCCCCACCGACGACGGCGGTTTCCTGGTGGCGGAGCACTCCCTGCCTAGCCCCATCACGCAGTTCGACGCCTCGGGCAAGATCGTAAAACAATGGTTCGGCCCGGGCAACTACGCCCATGCCGTTTGGCCCGACGCGTTGGATCCTCTGTTGATTTACTCGATGGTCCCCGGCGGGATGCTGCGCTCGATTTTGGAACCGTCCGGCACCTGGCGCCCCGACGCTTGCTGGATGCTTGAGGAACCCGCCCGCGGCATCCCCCCCGACCGCCAGGACTTGCGCAACTGCTTCGCCGCCCGGCCGGAGTTCGCGGGGTTCCTCGACAATATCGCCTATCCCCAGACCTTCGTCCTGGGCGACAAGCAGTTCATGTCCTCCGACAGCCCGGCGCATCCGATCGTCAGGGTCGAGGGCGACCAGCTCGTCCCGGTGGCGTCCTGCGAGTTGCGCGACGGCAAATTGGTCGTCGGGGACGCCGCCGGCGCCCGGTCGTTGCCGCTCCAAGGCGAGAAACTGGAGCTCAACGGCCATGTCGGTTCGCACACGGTCGGTCCTTCGGGGACTTGGTGGCTCGCCGGGGGCAAGCGGATCTACAAAATCCCGCTCAAAGACGTGGAGGGCGGGGCCCCCGTCTTCGACACGGCCAAGGCGAGCGTCTTCGTCGAGGACATCACCGGCGAGAACCGCAAGCTCTGGTCCACTTACCGCACGGGGATTTTGGGGATGCGCGAGGATTCCAAGGGGGCTCTGTACGTCCTTTACACCTATGGCGGCAAGACGCCGGGCATCGGCCATTCCTCGGACATCTCCGGGGTCTTTTTGGCGAAGTTCGCCCCGGACGGCAAGCGGCTCTGGACCCGGGGACGCAAGGCGGCGAGTTTCGCCAAGCCCGGCGAGATCTACAACCCCTGGGTGTTGGCCGGGATTTTGGGCGACCGGCTCGTCGCCATCTCCGACGAATGCGGCGGCATGATCCACTTCTACGACGCCGACGGTTTCTACCGCGGCGAGTTGTTCAAGGACTACGCCCGCGGCGACAGCGATCCCGGCCCCCAGCTCTTCCATGGGGAGAACTTCAGCGGCCGCGTCCAGCTTTTCCCGGCCCTGGGCAAGGCCTACGTCTATCAGGGCATGACCGACAGCCGCGCCTTCGAGCTGCTCAACTGGCAAGAGCCCACCATCGACGCCTCAGGCGTCGTGCGTTTGGAACGCCAACTCCAGACGGTCGAAGCGGCGGAGTCCGGTCCGGCCAAGCTAAAACTGGTGAAGCGACTGCCCGCCTCGTTGGCCGACGCCGCTTTTTGGCGGGACGTCCCTGGGATCGAGTTCGCCGGGACGGGGTTGAAGCTGGCGGTCGATTCCAAAGACTTGGCCTTCCGCTTCGAGCTGTCGGGCGAAAAGGCCTGGCGGAACGCCGCCACCTCGCCGGAGCTGGCCTTCAAATATGGCGACGCCTTGGATTTGTATTTCGGGGTAGGTGGCAAAGAGCTGCCCGGCCCCGGCGACGTCCGCCTGTTGGTGGCGCCGGTGAACGGCAAGGCCGCGTTGACGGCTATGCGCCCGGTATCCACGCTGAAAAAACCGCAAAGTTACAGCAACCCCGGCGGCTTTGTCTACACGTTCGATTACGTCGGTCCCGTTCCTGGCGCCGTCGTGGAGGCGGCTGGCCGGGTGGTTTACGGGCGGATACCGCTGTCTTTCCTGGCGCCGTTGCGTTTTGACAAAGGCACCACGCTGGCGTTCGACGCCGACCGGCTCGGGGCCGCCGCCGCCGGGCAGCGTACCGCCACCCGTAGTTTCTGGCATTCCAGCGGCGACTCGCGGCTGACGATGACCCAGGACGTACCCACCGAATGCTGGCTCTACCCCAAATTCTGGGGCAAGGCTGAAATCACGGAATAGGAGAAAAAATGGAAACTAGAAACGGTTTGCCTTTCGCGACAGTTGGCGTCCCGGCCACCCAGGTGAGTTTTTCGGGGGGACGGGTCTGCGCCGACCTCGCCGCCCACGGGGGTTTCACGCACATCCGCTATTTCGGGGCGCAGCCGCTTGGCCGCTCCGAGTTCTTCACCGCCGATCCCATCTCCGCCTGGACGCAGCTGTTCCGGCTCTTCGTCGAGATCGACGGGAAGCTCCATTACGCTGAATTCCATGACACCACCTTCCTGCCGTTCGGCTACCAAAGCCGCTGCGTCCTCGACGGGGTGGAGATTGTCCACGACTTGCTCCTGCTCAACGACGCCCTGACCGTCTCCGCCCAGGTCGCGGGCGGCGCCGAGGGGCGGAGCGTCCGCTTCAAATGGCAGGTCGCCGAATGTTGCGTCCACAAGGACTTCCCCGGCCGCTCCTGGTCGGAGTTCGTGGTTGACGCCAACTTGCTGCGTTGCCAGGTGGTGGACGCCAACCCCGCCTCCAGCGAGCCCGAGAGCTTGACCCAGGTCAACGGCTTCGGCACTTCCGAGCCGGAGTCCGCCGCCACCTTTATCGGCGTCACCGCCGACTGCCCGCTAGAGTTCTACCAGACGCCGCGGGTCTTCGCCAAAACCTACCTCAGCTCCCCCGTGGGCGTAGACCATGTCCTTTTCGCGCTGCTCTTCGCCCGTGGCGAAGCGGCGTTGTTCGCCCGCGCCGCCGCCGATCTGGCCGCCGAGCGTCAGGAAGTCCTGCGCCGTTTCCAGTCACGGCTGGAGACGCAGCCCCAAATCGAACTGGGCGACGCCACGGTCGACTCGTTCCTGCGCTGCGCCGCCCCGATCATCGACTCGTTGCAGGTCGCCGACATCCCCGGCGGCTACCGCGCCGCCGACTCCGGTTATTGGATCTGGGGTTGGGACAGCCTGGTCCACGCCGACGCCATGCTCATGGCCGGCCTCCATTCCGAGCTGGCCGCGATGCTGCGTTTCTATCGCGACACCGCCCACCCCGAGAAAGGTGTTTTCCACGCCCTCTCCTGCGACGGCAAACCGCTCATGGCCATGGCTCCGGCCGCCCAGTGCCTCTATGGCGTCACGCTCTACCACTATTTCAGCTTTTCCCGCGACTTGGCCACCTTGGCGGAGCTCTATCCCTTCGTCACCAAGCTCTTGGACCGCGCCCTGGCGATGGAAGTCGAGGGTTGCGGCTTGGTCTCCGGGGTCAGCCTCTATCCCGACTTCCCCGAACATCTCGGACAGACCGGCGACGACATAAGCAGCTTCAACAATTCCGTCCTCTACCAGGCGTTGCGTTGCGTCTCCGCTTTGGCCGGATTGTTGGGCGAGCGCGCGGACGCCGAACGGTTCCAGCAAGCCGCCGACAAATTGCGCTCCGCCTTCAACCGCTTGCTCTTCGACGATTCCCTGGGTTATTACCACGACTCCATCGCCGTCCAGGATTTCAGTCCGCGGCGGCACAGTCCGGTCTACGCCATCCTCGACGTCTCGCCTTTCGCGTTGGAGCTGGCGGCGGACAAGCTGCCCCGGGTCGCCGCCTTCATGCGCGCCAAGTTCCCCCAGCGTCTCGGACTGAGCATGTTCCCCCGCGACGACAACGCTTTCATGCGCGACGGCAACCAGCTCGGCATGTACATGCCCGTGGTCGAGGGCTTCCACCGCCGCGCCATGACCGCCGTGGGCGACGTCGAGGCGGCCATGGGCTTCCTCGCGCCGTTGCGTTGGGCCTGGGGACAGCTTAGCGCGCCGGAGGCCCTCACGTGCGAGGCGGTCAACCATGGCCTGACGCTCGACAACCCCGGGCGCAAGCAAGGGTTTTGCGTCAAGTCCTGGTACTCGCTGTTGTTGCGTCTGGGCTTGGGGCTGGAGGTCAACCCCCTTGGGCTCCGACTTTCGGCGCCCCTGATGCCCGGCCCCCGGCTTGTTTTGGAGAATTTGCGCGTTGGCGCCAAACTCCTGAGCCTGGAGGTGGAGGGCGAGGGGCGCGAAATCGACCGGGTCGAGCTCAATGGCGCGCCGCTCGACGCCCTGGCGTTGCCCTACGGGGCCCTGGCCGCCAAAAACCGCCTGACGGTGAGACGGAAATAACGGCCTGCTCCTGGCGATTTCCCCCGTTCGGCGCTATCTTACCTTAGCCCGGATGTTCCGGGGAAAGGTGGCGTTTGAAGAAAACACGTAAGGTATCACGGGCCAAGACAGGCGCCCATGGGAAGAAACGCCCCCCGCCTCCGCCTTTCGGCTATTACCAGCTAGTGCCGTTGGACACCAATGCCATCCGCCAGGAATGCCAGGAGCGTTGCCGGCAGGCCAGGGACGAGTTCGAGCGGGCGCAGCGCGCTTGGACGCGGCACCGCGACGAGGAGGAGCCCGCCTTCAACCGTTGGCGCCGCGGCATGTTCGGGCCGGAGATCGAGACCCTCCACGGGCTGGAGGAGCGGCTCAGCCAAAAACGCCGCCTGCTGGAGCTGGTCCAGATCATGGCCGACATCAGCGGTCGGCCGGAGCGTCGCGTCTACCTGGAAATCCAGGAGGAGCGGCGGACGGGCAAGACCCTCGACGAGATCGCCCGGGATTTCGACCGCAAACATGGTTTGGACGACCTCGGCGACGCAGAGGACGACGATTTCGAGGCTCCCGACGAGGATGAGCCCGAGGATAACTTCGACGATCTCCGCGAAGGTTTGGAGGACATGTTCGGGGAGGGGACGGGCGACTTCTTCGACGATTTCGCCCAGGCTCTCGGGTTGCCGCGGCGCCGTCGCCACGCCGACGCCGTGGCGGCGCGGCGGCTCAAGGAGATCTACCGCGAGCTTTGTCGCCAGCTCCATCCCGACACGGGCTGCGAGTTCAACGAGCGCAACAGCGCCTTGTGGCACGAGATCCAGGACGCCTACAACAAGAACGACTTGGGGCGCTTGGAGCTGCTCCGGGCGCGTTTCGAGCTCGAAGGCGGCGGCGAGTCCAGAACCGCTCTTTGCTCCCACTTGCTGGTGTTGGCTCGGGACTACCTGGGCGGCGCGGCGGCGGCCACGAACATGATCCGCAAGGCGAAAACCTCGCCAGCCTGGGGCTTTTTGTCCTGGAAGGCCGCTCAGCGCAAGAAGGCGGAGAAGCGGGTCGCCACCGAGCTTGTCGCCGAGACCGGACGCCTGAGCCAGGAGCTTTGCCGCCTGGAGGAGCTGTTCGCGCGTTGGGAGAAGCCCCGGACGGCGAAGGAAAAAAGGAAGAACACAACCGGCGATTTCGGCTGCGAGCAGCTCTCCTTCGAGTTTTGACCCTCAGGTGTCCACCTTCGCTTTGTAGGCGGAGGGGGAGAGGCCAGCCTTCCTTTTGAAGTAGTTGGAGAAATGATACTGGTCGGTGAACCGTAGCCGGGCCGCGATCTCCTTGATCGACATGGCGGAGAACTTGAGGAAGGATTTGGAGCGTTCAAGCCGGCACGTCATCAAATAGGCGTAGGGCGCCATGCCATACCGGCGGTGGAACGTCCGCGTGAGGCTGCTCTTGTTGGCTTTGGCCGCCAGGCAGAACGCCCCGACGGAGACGTCGGACTCCACGCCATCGTTGAGATAAGCTCGCAGCCGGGCCGCGAGGTCGTCCTCCCCGGCGTCCGACGGCGTTTCCTTGCTCTCCGCGTTCCGGCCGCGCAAGGCGTTGAAGAGCACGTTGACGAGCACCAACGCCTCGAACTGCGAGTCTTCCCGGGTGTTTTTCAACGCATAAATCTTCTCGAAAATCCAACGAAGATCCTCGCAGCCGGAAAAGAGCCGCCCACCCCGGAGCCCGTAGGCGTCGATGAGGCGCTCCACCAAGGGGCCGTCCACCAGGAAACAGGCTTTGCTCCACGGGTCGACGAGGTCGCTGTGGTACGAGTATGGCTGCCCCTGTTTGGGAAGCAGATACAAGTCGCCGGGGCCGGGATGGTAGTCGAAGGGCGGCATCGCGAGAAACCCCCAGCCGGAGATGACGTACTCGATGATCCAGCAGACGGGGGTCATGCTGTCGGTGAAGACGCGCGTCCTCCAGTCCTTCGGAGGGAAACTGGCATGAAGAAGGCGGAACCCTCCATCTGCGACACTGCCGCTGAAAATTTTTATGGGCAACTGAACCCCGGGGCGTGTTGGCATCTGCAACCCTCTCCAGTTGGTGTCTAAATACATCCACGGATGGCAGCTCAATCATGAAAAACCATGACACTAGCGCATATCATACATCCTTTTGAAAAAATTACACATTCTCCAGGGCAACTTTCCCCTTATAATAGAGGGAGACACCAGGAAGGGGTTCCAGAAATCTTTCCGCAAAAGCAAAATTGGTATAAACAGGAGAACGACATGAGAAATTGGGGCGTTTGGGTTTTTATGACGGCGTTATGCATGGCGGCGCCGTCGAGAGGGGCCGTCGTTGACATTCCCGTCGAGAATTTTGACGACATGCAGGGCTGGGGCGCCAACGCCTGGACAATGCCGCCGAAAGACGGCCTCAAGGTTGACCGCCCCCAAATCGGCATCTCCTCGGAGCGGACGCACAACGCCAAGACCAGCCTGAAAATACAATATTCCTATATGCTCGACAGCGTCAGGGTGGACAATTTCATCTCCCATTCCGGCGAAATGCCCGGCAAGCCGACGAAGTTCAGCGTGTGGCTATACGGCGATGGCAGCGGCCAGCAACTGGACTTCGTGGTGACTGACCGGAACGGGCAGAGTTTCTGCGTTTCCCAAAAATTGGACTGGAAAGACCAATGGCGGCAACTGGATTTTGACTTGGCCGGAAACAAGTCGGTGTGGGGAGGTAGCGGCGAGGGGGAGAAAGGGAAAATAGCTTATCCCATAAACCGCTATGCTTTTGACATTGTGAAGAGCGCCAAGCAGCCTGCCGGATCCGGCGTCATCTATGTGGCGGACCTCCGGGTCACGGCGGTGTCCGACCCCGAAGTCGCCGCCGGGCTTGACGGCGCCCCGGCCGCGACCTGCCCCCAAACATCCCAGGCGCCCCAGATTGACGGAAAGCTTGACGACCCGGCGTGGAAAGAGGCCGCGCTGATCACGGACTTCAGGCCCAACCCCATAAAAACCTTGACCGACCCGACACAAGTTTTTCTGGCAAGGGACGAGCGGAATCTATATTTGGCGTTCCGCTGCTTCCACAAGGCGGGCGTGGCGCCCGTCGCCGGGAAAAGGGAACGGGATCTATACCAGGGCGACGAGGACACGGCTGAATTCACCATAGCGCCAAGGCCGGGGATGTCTTCCGGCTGGCACGTCATTGTCAACGCTGCTAACAGCGTCTACGACGAGAAGCAGACCGGCGCGGAATTTGACGGCAAGGCAAATCTCGCCTTGCTCAGCGCCACCGGCGAGGAAAAGGACGCATGGACATGCGAGGTCGCAATTCCCTTCGATGCATTGGGCGTCGCCGTCCCCGCGGACGGGGAGGTGTGGAATTTCAACTTCTGTAGGAGTTCGAGGAAGCTACTGGCCGACTGGTCGGGGATGGGCTTCAGGAACGTGGACGCGGGCGCCCCGGTGACTTTTGTCCCGCGAAGCCCCAGAGTCGCCTTGGAGCTCCCCGCCGAATTCACGCTAGGCCGGAATGAGCTCAAAGTGTCCGTGGCGCCCTTTGAGCGGGGGACGGAGCCTTTGACCGCGACAGTTGCTTATTACGGGGAAGGCCAGAAAGCCAAGACGGTGGTGGTGAAATTGGAAGAGGCGGCGAAAACCATCCCCGTGGAAATCGACCGGCGCGGCCCCTTGTTCTTTTTGCTGGAGGTCAGCGACGGCAAAAACCGGACGCTCCACAGGAGTGGGCTGATAGAGCGCGACATCAAGAAAATCCTGTCTGCGGAAATGTCGGAGATGGCCTATTATAAAACGGACATGAAGGCGATTCTGAACATCGGCATTGACTTCGCCAACATGAATAAAGACGGCAAGGAGCTCCGTGTCGAATGCCGCAACAACGACAAGGTGGTGGACCGGGTGGCGACCACCTACCTTCCGGACAATAGCTACAGCATGATGTACTCCCTGGACGGCCTGCCCGAAAACCATTACACCGTGGATCTCTGGCTGCGCGACGGGGAGAATGTCATTGACACGGCGACAACGGAGTTCGACTTGGTCAACCCGGCGCCCCGGGCGTTGGAGCCGATCAAGACGGTCACGCTCGACGAGAACAAGTATATCAGGGTCAATGGGAAACCGTTCCTCCCGCTCGCCCTTTGGTGGACGTGGCCCCAACAGTACAACCTCATAAAATATTACGGGTTCAACACGGTTGGCGTCCCGGCTGTCCCGCTGGGAAAAGCGGACGCCTTGGGGCAGTTGGCGGAGAACGTCGCGGCGGGCGGGTTGTATGGCAGGTATAATTTGTGGCCGGAGGGATACGGGCAGCCCGATTTGGACAACCCCCAAAACTACAACCATCTGTACGCATGTTTCCAAGCGGTCAAGGATCACGGCAGCAATCTGTTCTACAACTTTGGGGACGAAGTCTCGCCCGAAATGAAGTCGGCGCCCAAATATGCCGAGCTTTACCAAAAGATGAAACAGGAGAGGCCGGAGAGGCTTTCAACCATGACAACGAGCTTTCATTATAGCTCGGCGGAAAAGGTCAATGCTTTCACAAATTACACGGACATCCTGCTTCCCGATATTTACAATGTTGGAAGAAGCCCCATGTCCACTTACTACACGGACTGCAAGTTCGTGGAGAAAAACCTTGCCGACCGGAAGTTGAACACATTCATGTTGGTGGGGCAGGCCAACGCCTATGTCCCGGGCGGCTACCGCTTCCCGGACAAAGAGGAGATACGGCTTCAAGTGTATCTCGGCCTTTTCGGCGGCTCCTGCGGCATTGGCTGGTTCAAATGGGGCGCCGAGAACACGACGTCGCAATGGAGCGGTTCAACTCCGCCAAACGTGGAACCCGGCTTGCGTGACAGGGCGAGACTTCTGGGCTACTTCAAAAGGCTCAATGCGGAGCTGGAATCCCTCACGCCGGTCATCTGCAGCAAGACCATTGAGGGCAAGGTGTCCGCCTCCCCCGCCGACAAGCTCCTGACGTGGTGCAAAAAACATGAGGGGAGCGTCTATGTTTTCGTGGCGAACGTCAAAAAGGAACAGGTTGCCGCCGATATCCAATACGCCGGAAAACTCAAGGACATGGATGCGGAGGTGATCTACGAGTTCCGCAAGGTCAAGGTGAAAGGCGGAGTCATATGCGACACTTTCAAGCCCTATGAGGTTCACATATATAAAGCGGTGACTGAAGAATAAAGGAATTGCCATGAAGACGACTTCCTCGAAAGGCTGGCGTCGCCGGGGATGCGACAAGCCCTTCTCGCTCGTCGAACTGCTCGTCGTGATTGCCATCATCGCAGTCTTGATGTGCCTGCTCTTGCCGGCGTTGCAGCAGGCGAGGACGGTGGGGTTGCGGATCTCCTGCGTCAACAACCTCAAGCAAGTGGGCACGTTGATGCTCATGTACAGCGATGACAACAGCGATTGGTATGGCTCCGTTTGGATGTGGGCGGGGGACGTGGGTATGACAACATTTCCGGTCTACTACGGAGCCGCATATTTAAATCTCAGCAACAAAATGCCTGTCCTGAGGAAAAACAGCGCATATATATTTTTCTGCCCCTCTTTCCCCGTTCACGATATGACGACATACTGCATGGACTACAACTACAACTACCATATATATTGGAATCAAGGAGACGCCTCTACGTACGACCGCAAGTTCAAGTTGAGCCAGCTCAGGCCGGATATGTTTTCCTTTGCGGACATGAACGGGCTCTCCACGTCACCCAATTTTTCTAGATGGACGTTCATGACATACCTCGCGCCAGGCCACCACTCCGGCTTTGCCAACATGCTGCATGTGGACGGACGGGTGACCGCCATCGACCCCAAAAGTCTGACCAGTGGTGACAATCGGTTCGTGCCATGAACGGCGCTGGAAAATTGGTCAAGTTTTCAATTTGTGAATAAACCCAGAGGAGAACTGTTGTGATGAAAGCGACGCATACGATCCGGATTGAACGCCTGCGCTGTGAGGGTTTGGTTTGCCCTCTGGGGATCGACGCTCTGAGGCCAAGGCTCAGTTGGGAGCTTCATGCCGGGGAACGGGGGCAGAAGCAGACGGCGTATCAGGTGCTGGTGGCTAGCGCGCCGGAGACGCTGGCCAAGGGACAGGGGGATCTGTGGGACAGCGGGAAGGTCGAGGCGGAGGCCTCGGCGCATCTGGCTTATGGCGGAACATCACTGGCGTCGCACATGCGCTGCCACTGGAGCGTCCGGGTCTGGGACCGCGATGACCAAGTGTCCAACTGGAGCGATCAGGCTTTCTGGGAGATGGGGTTGCTTCAGCCGGACGATTGGCGCGCCGCATGGATTGGCATGAACCCCAAGGAAGGAGCTGCCTGCTATCCATGGCTGCGGAAAACGTTCGTCCTTGACAAACCGTCCACTGCCAGAGTTTACATCGCCTCGCTTGGCTATCATGAGCTCTACGTCAACGGCGAAAAAGCCGGCGATGACGTCCTCTCGCCAGCGGTGACGCAGTTCTCACACCGTGCGTTTTATCTTACCCACGATGTCATGCCGTTGCTCCGCAAGGGAACCAACTGTCTAGCCATCTGGCTGGGACATGGCTGGTATCACGCGGGCAATCCGGGATTTTCGGAAATCCAGCGTCCCGGCGGGCCGGTGGTCCGCGCCCAGCTTGAACTTTGCGATGGGCATGGGGGGAAAACCATCATCGGCACCGACGCCACCTGGAAAGCGTCTCCCAGTCCGATCGGCAAAGCCGGGGATGCCCCCTGCTTTGGCTCGCGCTTCTTTTGGTCTCTGCTTTATGACGCCCGGCTGGAGCGTCCCGGCTGGAACCGCGCGGAATTTGACGATAGCCGGTGGCCACAGGCGCAGGAATGTGCGATTGCCGTACCCAACGTCCGCGCGCAAATGGTTCAGACCAACAAGATCACCCGCGTCTTTACGGCTGTGAAGATCGAGCCGCAGCTTGAAGCCAGCTGGCTGGTCGACATGGGGACCAACTTGAGCGGCTGGGTGAAACTAAGGCTGCCACCCATGAAGGCAGGACAGAAGATCCGGCTCGACTATTATGACCGGTTGCTGGATGAGAACGGACAATCAAGCGGCGCTTCCGGCTACGACGAGTACATCGCCTCCGGGGAACGCCAGGAGTCGTTCTGCAACCGGTTCAACTACCAGGGGTTCCGCTATGTCCGGATAACGGGATTGCCTTCGGCCCCGGCCAAGGACAGCGTCTCCGCATTGTTGATCAACACGGATTGCGAATCGGCCGGCTCGTTCGCCTGCTCCAATAAAAGGCTTACCGCCATTCACGACATGATATTTTATACTTTCCGGTGCCTGACGCTGGGGGGCTACATGGTTGACTGCCCGCATTACGAACGGCTGGGTTATGGCGGCGACGGCCACGCCAGCCTTGAGGCCGCGTTGATGATGTATGATCTGGAACCGCTGTACCGGTCATGGCTGGCGGCCTGGCGCGATTGTCAGGAGCCCGACGGCGACATGCCGCACACGGCGCCTTCATATTATGCCGGTGGCGGCCCGTACTATTGCGCTTTCATCATCGCCGCCCCGTGGTACGTGTTCCGGCAGTATGGCGACAGCTCCATCCTCAGCGAAAACTACCCGGCCATGCAGCGATGGCTCGCTTTTGTTGAGGCCAACAGTAAAAACAGGGATCTCCTCGACACTTGGGCGAACACGTCTCGCAGGAATTGGTTTCTCGGCGACTGGGCGACGCCCAAAGGGATAGACCCGCAACACCTGCCCTCGGTCAAGCTGGTTGCGAACTGCATCCGCATTTACTGCTACGACATAATGGCGCATATCGCGGCCGCGCTGGACAAGCGGGCCGACGCGGAACGCTATCGGGCCAAAGCGGATTCGCTCCGGCCGACAGTCCACAAGGCGTGCTTTGATCCCGTGGCCGGCGTCTACGCCGATGGCGATCAGATCGATCTGGCCTTCCCGCTGCTGACCGGGGTGGCGCCGGAGGAATTCCGGGCGGATATTCAGAAAAGGCTAGAGGAGGATATCCTCAAGGAAAATCTCCTCGGCGTGGGGCTGGTGGGTGTTCCCATTCTTGTGAAAACCCTGATGGACATGAACCGCAATGATCTGATCTTCGCCTTCACCAACCATGACGCATATCCGGGGTGGGGCTACATGTTGAAAAACGGAGCGACCACCACCTGGGAACATTGGAATGGCTTGCGGTCCCACATTCATAACTGCTACAACGGCATCGGAACGTGGTTTTACCAGGGGCTGGCGGGAATTCGGCTCGACCCCGCGGCGCCCGGCTTCCGGCATTTCCTCGTGCGCCCCGCCATCGTTGGCGACATCGCTTGGGTGAGGGCGGCGTACCGCTCGGCGCTCGGCATGATTGTCTGCAACTGGAAAACCGCCGATGACCGGCTTGAAATGACGGTTGGCGTCCCGGTCGGCGCGACGGCCACCGTCTATTTCCCGGCGAAGGAGGCGAGCGGCATAACCGAGTCCGGCCAATCGGCGGAGAAGGCGGTTGGCGTCCGCTATCTGCGCCGCGAAAACGGGGCCGCGGTGTATGAGGTGGAATCCGGAACCTACATGTTTGCGGGAGCGCGATGAAAATGGTAAGCAAAAGGCGTTTTTCCCTCAAGAAACTGTGTTGTTCCGCCGCTCTGTTTTTGCTGTCGGTGTCGCTTGGCGCCGCGGAGATTTTCGTGGACGTCGACAAGGGCGACAACCATAACGCCGGTGGCAAGGACACCCCCTTGAAAGATTTCGGCAACGCGCTCGCCCAGGCTCGGCCCGGCGACACCATCCGCATGGTCGCGACGCCAAACCCGGTGCGCGCCAACTTTCAGATCCGCGGCAAGGGCGGCTCCCCGGAAAAGCCCATCGTCATCGACGGCGGCTTCAACACCTATGTCGGCACGGTCCCCGTCGACGGGAAGAAGTGGGCGATGATCAGCCCCGGGCTGTACAAGCAAACCATGAAAATGCCGGAAAACATCCAGTTGCGCTATTTCATGTGCTTCAACGGCAAGATGATCCGCATGGGACGCCACACAAAATGGGCAAGCGCCCCATTTAAACGGGTCGAAGAGCTTAAGGACTTCGAATGGACTATTGTCAACAAAGAGGATTTCTATTTCAAGATCCCATCCGGCAAATCGTTGAAAGAGGTCGGGGCGGAGGAGATCGCCTTGACGTCCGGGGTCGAAATGTCAGGCGAGGCGTCGCATTACGTGATCCGCAACATGATCGTGACGCATTTTTGGAACGACGGCTACAACATCCACGACAATTGCCGCGACGTCCTTTTCGAGAACGTGGCGGCTTTGTATAATGGCGATGACGGCGTCAGCGCCCATGAAACCTGCCAGATCACCATCAGAAATTTCATCTCTGTCGGCAACGGCAACGGCATGTGCCATGTAGCGGACGCCAGATGCGCCCATGAGAACGTCTATGTGGCCCAGACCGATGGCCGCGACGTGTTCATGCTGAACGCTGAAAACGTCTTGTCGAATGTCGTTGTCGAGGGCATGGCGCCCGGCGGGATCGAATTCACCTGCGACAAGAGCGGCACGGACGCCGCCAACCGCTTGACGCGCTGTTCTTTTCTGGCCGCGTCGCCCGGCGCCCGGATGGTTTTCAGTCGGGGCGGGATCTCCGCCGCCGAGGTGGATTGCTTCAATTACAACGCCTCGCCGTCATTCCCGGCCGGCATGGTCGACGACAGCGCCCCGGACGTGTGCGGAAAGCGGCGGGACGCCTTGAAGCGGCAACTCTTTGGCGTGTTCGGCGATCGCTTGAGGCTTGAGTGACGCTCAGTACGAGGATAATTCGGACGCCGTGAGGAAATCCAACCCTCGCCGTTTGGCCATGACGATGATCCGTTCCAGGCGGTCGGGCGTGACGGCGTGGCCTCCCGCCGTGGAGATGTCGTGGGCGTAAAGTGTCAGGCAGCGCCGTCCCCGGGCGGCGCGGGCGAACAGCGCGTCCAGACGGCTTTCGTCCAACCCGTAGGCGCTGTCGATGCCCCAGCCGCTCAGCGTCGGCCGGGGCGAACGCCGCGCCAACTCCGGGGAAATTCCGGTCAGACGGATAGTTTTGAAGTAGCCGCGGAGCGTTTCCGCTCCAGGGCAGGCCCGCCCGTACGGGAAGGCGAAGGAGTTGATGACGAGCCCCTCCTCCCGCAAGCGCGCCAAGGCCGGGGACAGCTCCTGCTGGAAATATTCCGTCGGGCCCGCGAAGGTCGCCGGATCCAAATGATTCCAGGAATGGCAGGCAATTTCATGTCCGTCGGCTTGCAGCTCCCGCAGCATCGACATTTCCGCGGCGCTACATTTTTGCGGCCTCGCCACGAAGAAGGTACAACGAACCCCATTCTCCAGGAACAGCGCGCGGCAAGCGTGCCATGCTGCCACGGCGGAATCGTCGAACGTCAACATTACGGCGCCGCGGTGGAGCGGGGCCGTACGCGGCAACCGCGCCGCGAAAGAGAAGCGGTGTCGCCCATCCCGCCTTTCCCGCCAAACTCCGTCCATGCTGGCGCGCTGTGTCCAGCCGCCCTGGCGGATCTCCACGTTCAAGCCTGGGGCTTGGGGGGGGGCCGCCGTGCTTTTCAGTTGCAAACGGAGGCTTCCGCCAACGCAACGTCCGCGGAGGCCTTCTCCGGTCATTTTGCCGTTGGCGGCCATCACGCCGTCCCAAACCAGGGGGCCGACGGCCACTTGCAGCGAGCCAGCCACCAGGAAAGTCGCCCGGAGGTTCAACGTCAAGGCCGTCCCGTCGTCCCCGGCCACACAGCGGCAGCGGACGGCGATGGGGGTGGAGACGCAAGCGGGGGGCACGACGGCCACGGAGGCGACGCTTATACAAAACAGGATTGACGTCAGCCCCAGGCGGAGTCCGGCGCGGTAATTCGCGGTGTGAGGAGTCACGGATCCGTTCAAGCGGTGACGTTGATGGTCGAGCCGGGGGCGCTGGCGGAGCGGAGCTTGGCGCGGCTGTCGTAGAGCTTGTAAGGCTCGTCCGGTTGCCTCACGACGCCCGTCTGGTCGGTGTACATGTTTTTCAGGCTGTCCCTGGCCGTTTGCGCGGTGCTGAGCGCGTTCAGCGAGCCGACGAACGAGAGCGAGGCGCTGGCGGTCGCCTGGGAGCCGGAGCCGCCGCTCGTTTGAGAAGCGGATTCCTGTTGGGAGCCGCTGTCGTCGGAGGATTTCTTGGTGGCTGTCACCACTTTCTGGTAGTGGCCAATACGCCCGTCCCGCCTGACATTCATGTCAGGACCGTTGTACACGTCCGGTATTGTCCTACCATCGATCCTCATGGCGCTCACCCTCTCACAAGCTTTGGCCAACTAATCCACAGTTAAATTGTAACGGATTCCGCGGAAAAAAGCAAGGGCCAAAGCGTAAATTCCCGGGGCGGGGCGGGAAATAACTCTCAGAGACTGTTCACCTTGAAGGGGAAGGGGGAGGTCTTGGGTTTCTCCGGGATGGTCAGGAGCTCCTGGCGGGAATAAAGCATGGGGACGAGCTTCGCCGCGTCGACCAGGTAGGTCCATTTGCCGAACTCGGCTTGGTCGAGGCGGGCGTCGTCGCGGAGGCGGGCGACCTTGGCGCGCAGCTCCGCCTCCTTGTCGGGAGCCATGCCTTTGGCCCCCTCGGGCAGCTGGAAAGGCAACAGCGAGATCTTCAGCCGGAGCTGGCGGTATTTGCCTTCCGTCTTGCCTAGTTGCAGGGTGTATCTGACTCCGTAGAAGGAGACGGCGTTGAAGACCGTGTCCCGTTCCGCGACGAAGCTGGTCGCCGGGGCGAGCGTGTCGAAACCCAGGTGGCCCAGGCAGGAACCGACCGCTTTGAGTTTCTCCGGGTCGGCCTTGACGCTGTCGGCGCCCTCCAGGAAAAAGTCCTTGAAGCTCCGGCCGGCGGAGACTCGCCATTGAACCTTGCCGTCCTGTGACAGCCAGGCGGATTCCAGGGCCGCGGTGGCGATGAATTTTTTGTCCAGCCAGTCCTCCGCGGCGCCATCGAGCTCCGGCAAGACATCGTTGGAGAGTTTGACGCCGCCGTGGTTGGGGACGAGCAGGTGGCGGCCGACCGGGATCTCGCTGTCCAGCGAGACGCGGCGGAGGCGTCTGTCGCCAGCCAGCAAGGTGGTCAGGAGCTTGCCGGTGGCGGCGAAGGCCTGGAGCTCGACCCCGGCGGCGGGGGGGAAGCCGAAGCTGGGGAGCTCTTTGGGGTCGGCCTTGACGTTCTGGATGGAGCGTAGCGCGGCGAGCGAGCGCAGCAAGGCGGTGATCTTGGCGAAGTCGGCGGGGTAGCCGTGGAGCTCGGCGACCCGCCAGATGTCGTCGTCGTCCGCCAAGGTGACGGGGGGGGCTCCGGCTTTGGCGATGACGATTTTCTTGATGTCGTTGACGGGGAGGTCTGGCAGGACGGGGGCGCCGAGGCCGGACTTGGCGTCGCCCGCGCTCCCGGCGTCGCGGCGCGCCAGGAGGATCAGCGCCAGCGAGACGGCGATCGCCAGCAGCGAGAACGAAAGATGTTTGGCGTTGCGGGTCATGGTTTGGGGCGCGCCTCCTGTTGGCGTTGCGACAGGGCCATGAGCAGCCCGGCCAGGATCACCAGCAACGGGACGAGGACGAGGTTCATGGTTTTTATCCTGGTCTCGACCGCCGCCTTTTTGTCCCGGAAGTTACGGCGGATGTCCTTGAGGTCGCGGTTGGTTTTGTCCATCTCGGCGCGGAGTTTCGCCAGCTCTTCGAGCTGCTCGGCGGACCAGACGAACTTCTGGTTGTCGCTCTTGCTTTCCTGGAGGGCGTTGACGCGGCGTTGGGCTTCCTGGCGGCGCGCCTCGAGCTTGGCGGTCTCGGCGCGGTATTGGCGCAAGTCCTCGGCCAGGTAGTCGTCGAGCTTGGTGAAGGGGCGGCGGGTGACGCGGCGGTCGCGGATCTTGATCAGCTCCACGTCGCCGACGAGCTGGTCGACGGCGTTTTGGATGAACTCGAGGTTGTTGTTGATCTTTTTGCCGTAGGTGGGGGATTTGGCGCGGCCGTCGACGCAGAAGGGGTCGTAGAACAAATCCGCGTCGGCGAGGGCGAGGACGGCGCTGGGGCGTTTCGACGCCAGCAGTCCGCCATGGCCGGCGGCCTGTTCCGGGTAGGCGGATTTGAACTTGCCGTCGAGCCGGACGACCAGCGGCAGCGCGCCGGGGAGCGCCGTGAAACTCTTCAGGATGTCGGCGGGCAGCATGCCGTAGCTGAAGTTCTTGAGTTGCCCGGCGTCGGTGGAGGTCCAGGCCAGGACTTTCTTGGTCAGGCCGGGGGCGGGGGAGCCTTGGAGGGCGCCGGAGAAGACGAAGTCGAGCTTGGCCAGCCCGGCGGTGGCGAGCTCGTCGGGGGCGAGGTTCTTCGGGCCCAGGCTGAGGATCACGGGGTATTCCATCCCGCCGGGCTTGTCCCGGTCGCGGAGGGCGTCGGCGGGCGAGACCACCACGAGGTTGGGCTCGACGTTCTGGAGCCCCCAGGCGGCGAAGAACTGCGGCAGCGCGGAGGAGCCGGGCTCGGGCGGCTCGCCGAAGAGTTTCTTCTCGGACGACAGCGACTCGGAGATGCAATAGGGGTCGACGGCCACGAGGAGCTTGCCGCCGCCGAGCAGGTATTGGTCGACGGCGTAGAGGGCGTCGGCGTTCAGGTCTTTGGGGTGGATCAGGAGCAGCGCGTCGAGAGCGGGGTCGATTCGCTTGGCGTTGGAGGGGATGGCCTGGACGTCGAAGACGGTCTTTAGCTCCTGGACGAAGATCCAGGGGGGGCGTTTGCGGCCGGCGGTGGCCATGACCGGGGAGTCGCCCCCGCCGATTTGGAGGTAGGACATGAGGCCGAGGCGTTTCCTGGCTGGACGGGAGACGTCGCGGAGGGCGCGGGTGATCTCGTACTCGGCCTCGCTCTCCTTCTCGGGGGAGAAGAAGGGGATGGACTGGAGGCGGCTGAGCTGGCTGACGGCCAGCCCGAGGTAGAAGTCGCCGTTCTTGACCATGCCGTCCATGGCGGCGGAGTCCTCGGAGAAGGAGTCGGGGCGGGGATCGTGCTTTTCCAGGATGATTTTGCCGTGGCCGCGGCTGACGTATTCGTTGAGGAGGTCCTCGACGCGGTCGGCGAAGGCGCGCCAGGCGGCGGGCATGGCGTTCTCGCCCCCGCCGCGGTAGAAGCGGAAGACCACCGGGCGTTCCAGGGCGTCGAGGCTGCGGAGCGTTCCGGGGGCGAGGGTGTGGACGCGGTCGGCGCTGAGGTCGAGCCGCCAGGCCAGGCCGCGGCAGAGGGCGTTGACGGCGGCGAAAAGGCTCAGCGCCGCCAGGAGCGCCAGGGCGGGGGAGAGATATTTGCCGGTTAGCGCTTTGTGCATTTTCAATCCCAGGCGCGGCGTTCGGATTCCAACGCCACGGCGGCCGAGAAGAGGCCCAACGCGGCGAGCGAGACGAAATAGGCGACGTCCCGGAAGTCGACCACGCCCTTGCGGAGGGCGTCGAAATGACGGGGCACGCTGAGGTCGCCCAACAGTTCGGGTATCCAGGCCGGGGCCCAGGCGGGGCAGGAGTCGCTGATCGACGGGTAGCCGGCCAGCAGGATGAACAGGCAGATGACCACGGAGAGCACGAAGCTGACCACCTGGTTGCGGGTGAGGGCGGAGGTGAAGCAGCCGATGGCCAGGTAGCCCGCCGCGAGCAACGCGCTGCCCAGGTAGCCCGTGGCGATGGCGCCGTTGTCGGGGGTCCCCAGGTAGTTGACGGTGGCCACCGCCGGGAAGGTCAAGGCGATGGCGGCGAGCATCACCAGCCAGGCGGCGAGGAACTTACCCAACACCGCCTCCGGGACGCTCACGGGCATGGAGAGCAGCAGCTCCAGCGTGCCGGCCCTTCGCTCCTCGGCCCAGAGGCGCATCGCCATGGCCGGGGCGAGCACCAAATAGAGCCACGGCTGGAAGGAGAAGAAGGAGCCAGCCAAACCCGCCTCGTTGGTGCGCAGGAAGTTGCCGAAGTCCGGCGCGAACATGAAAAAGCCAGACAGCAACAGGAAAACGACGACGAACACGTAGCCTTGCGGCGTGGCGGCGTAGCCGCGGAGCTCCCGGGCGCAGACGGTCCAGATTCTGGAGAGGGAGGCGTTCATGCGTCCTCCCCGGTGATGTCGCGGAAAACGTCGTCCAACCGGCCTTCGTCGAGGGTCAACGCTGCGAGTTTCCAGCCGTTGTTGGTGGCGAGCGCGGCGACGGAGCTGGTGGCGGTGGCCACGTCGTCGGGGACGATCCTGAAGCTGATCCCCTCGTGGGAGACGGTGTGGACGCCCGGGAGGAGCCGCAGCGCCAGCAGGGCGTCGTCGAGGTCGGCCCCGGCGAAGGACAGGACGATGGTCCCGGCGTTTTTGGCCCGGGCCTTGAGCTCGGCGGGGGTCTGGTCGGCGACGATCTTGCCTCCGGCGATGACCACGGCGCGGTCGCAGCAGGCCTCGACCTCCTCCAGGATGTGGGTGGAGAGGATGATGGTCTTGTCGGCGGCCATGTCGCGGATGAGGCGGCGGGCGAGGCGTTTCTGGTTGGGGTCGAGGCCGTCGGTGGGCTCGTCGAGCACCAACACGGGCGGGTCGTGGACGAGCGCCTGGGCGAGGCAGACCCGCCTCGCGTAGCCTTTGGAGAGGGTGTCGAGGCTTTGGCCGAGCACGTCGGCGAGGCTGCAAAGCTCGGCGACGCGGTCGATGGCGGTCTCGGCGGCCTTGCCGGAGATGCCACGGAGGGCGGCGGCGAAGCGGAGGAAAGGCCGGACGCGCATGTCGCGGTAGAGCGGTGAGTTCTCCGGCAAATAACCGGTGAGGCTTTTGGCCTGGCGGGCCTGGGAGCCGAGGTCGAAGCCCATGACCGAGACTGTCCCGGCGGAAGCCTCGACGCAGCCGGTGATGACGCGCATGGTGGTGGTCTTCCCGGCGCCGTTGGGCCCGAGGAAGCCCAAAACCTGCCCTTTGGCCGCGCTGAACGAGATGTCGTCCACCGCCACCTTGGAGCCGAAACGCCGGGTTAAATGCTTTACCTCTATCATGCCGTCAATTTACCGTCATAGTCCCGTTCTTTCAATCGCCGTGGCGGGCGTGACGGGTATTTAACGGAAATCTAACGCCGAACCTGGGCCGAGGGGCGAGATCGAGGAAGGCGTTTTGCTCGAGGTGGCGAAAAAACCGGCGCAGGAGGCGGCGCAGCAGCATTCCCGGCAAACCGGGAGGAAAATCTTTTTCCAGGAGGATATGCTGTCTCTGGCGAAGGGGCGTAGTCTTTCCGGCAGGAGGCACAGGGGGATGTTGTATATGGATGTGTTCATGCGGCGGCGCTGGAGGAAGACGAGCGCCCGTTCCAGCGAGCCGGCATACTCCTTGGGCTCCACCCAGATGCGGTCGAGGTTGTCGGCGGCGATCCCCGAGGTCTCCAGCGCCATGAAGGCGATGTGCACGGCGAAAGGCAAGTTCCAGAAAAGGAAGTGGGCGAAATCCTCAAGGCGCGCGACATTTTGCCGGACCATGACGACGCGGATTTCCACGTGGCATTGATGGCGGACGAGATGGTGGATGCCGGCGATAGTCTCGGCGAAGGAGCCTTCGACGTCCGTGATGGCGTCGTGCTCGACGTCGTTGTCGGCGTAGAGGGGGATGCAAAAAAGCGTCCGTGACGGGCAGCTCCGCACGACCTTGGCGGTCGCCTCGAAGTCGGAGAAACGCCTGCCGTTGGTCAAAAGCTGCACGGACGCGTCCGGAAACCGCCGTTTTGTCAGTTCCAACAGGGCGACGAGGCCTTCCCCATCCATGGTTGGTTCGCCGCCGGTGATACCGAAGCTGGGCGGCTTGTCCGTCCGGAGTAGCGACAACACTTTCATGCCCGCCTCCGCGTAACGCCGCGGCTGGGGTTGTGGCTTCTGAGGGCAGATGATGCACCGGGAGTTGCATTGAGGGGTGAGGGAAATGGCGTTGTCATGGGCGGAGGCGTCCCAGAGAAGATTGACGCCGCCATCCGGTTCAAGGCCAAGAATGTCGCCTTCGCCGACAGCGGCGAGGAATTCCTCCGGCAACGCGTGGATCATCGGTGTCGCGCCCGTCGCCTCTTGGTCGGCGCTGACCATGGGTGTCTTGACCGGTCGAGACGGACGGCAAGCGGTTCCGTTGACGAAAACGGTCTCCCGGTCTTCCTTGGCCGCGATGGCGGGATTCAGCGTGGCGCGCAAGATCAGGGGCCGTTCCAGCCGGCATGGCTTGCCTTGGGCGGTTTTCATAATGACCCCGCCCCCCGCGCCGGGCCCATCAGCCATGACCAGAAGACATCCATCAACCGGTCGTCGGCCTCCAGCAGCTTTTTGAAGAGATAATCCAAAATGCCTTTATTTTTTATGCAGAACTCGCTCTCCGGCCTTCTGCCGCTGATGTCCCCGCATTCCACGTAATAGCGGACGGGGTCGGAGCCGCAGTAGGTCTGATACACGCAGTCCGAGCAGCCCGGCATAGTCTCCACGCAGCTTGCCATGACCAGCTCGCGGATCACGGCGCCGCCGAAAATCTCCCGGTGGTTGTGGCGGAACACGTCGCCCATAAGGAATCTCTTGTCTCCCATGCGGGCGAGCATGCGCCCCTCGTCCGCGGGATAGACTTCGCCGTTGTAGTCGTAGACGGCGCCGCTCACGCCCGCGCCCGCCGGGGACTGCAGATCCACGAAACCGGTGGAGAAGGGGGTGAGGATGCGCTGGAGAAGAAGTCTGGCGTAGTTCTCCACGAAATAGACGCCTTCAAGGTTCAGGGCGAGGATATAATCGAGGGCGCGGCAATAGGCCTCGACGAAATCTTCGGCGGAATAAGCGAGGCTGTCTCGGTTTTTGACGGCGTTTCCGTAGGGATTGAGGGCGCGGAGGAAGACTTGGTGGAAACCCAGTTCGCGGTAATGGTCTATGACCTCCGGCAGGCGGGGGAGATGGTCTTTGGTTATGGTCAGCAGGGCGCAGCAGGATTCGTGGCCCAGCGTCTCCCGGTAGAGCGCCAGGTTTTCCCGGAACCGCTCATGGGAGCTCCCGCCGTCCCGGCTCTTGCGGTGCAGGTCGTGCAGGTCTTTCGGGCCGTCCAAGGAGGTGGAGATGCCGATCTGATGCGCGCGGCAGAACTGCGCCCATTTCTTCTCCGCCCTCAGCAGGTTGGTGCAGAGGACGAAGCCCAGGCTTTTCTTCTTCTTCGCGTTGAGTTTCTCCGCCCTGGTCACGATCAACTCGATGATCGGCCAGTTGAGGGTAGGTTCACCGCCCTGGAACTCGATCTTGATGGTTGGCGCCGGGGAGTCGAAGATGAGGTCCACGGTCTTCTCGGCGGCGCGCGGCTCCATGTCTAGTCCGCCCCCGCGCGGCTCCACGCTTGACGCCTGGCAATAGTCGCAATTGCAGCCGCAACGCGTGGTGACGACGACCATGTGCAGCGAGGTGAAGTCGCGGAGGAACTCCTTCCGGCTCCGCAGCTTGATGGCGAGAAGCTTCACCGCCAGGTCGAGATCCTTGTCGGCGACGAACTGCTTCCCTTTGAGCGGAAAATACAAGTCGCCCAGGTCGCCGGGCCGCTTGGCCTCGACCAGGCGCGCGAAATCCGCGCTGGAGAGCACCGCGTACTCTCCGGCGAGGTTGGTCATAAGGACGCGGTCGTCGTCGAGTCTCTTGAACTGGAAAGGTAGCAGGGTGAGGTCGCGTTCGTCCAGGCCGCTCATGGAGTTTTTTCCAGGGGGAGAAAGGCATAGCGGTAGATGGTCTCGCGGAGCCCGCCGCAGCGTCGTTCCAGGTGGAGCCTCAACTGGGAGTCGAGAATGTCGTTCAGCATCTGCCGGGCAGCTTTTTCGGCGTCTGGCGGAGGCTCCGCGTCCCGACATTCGAACAAAACGGCCAGCATGTCGCCGCGGGGCTCGAGTTTGACATGGAACCGGTCGGAACAGCGCAACGCCGCCGCCATGACGGCTTCCGGCTCATAAAGGGCCGCGGAAAGCTCAATGAGGAAAAGGTTGGGGGCGAGCGTCCGCAGCAGTCCAGGTTGTGTCACTTCGGTCCTCCTCCTACGAAGTTCAAGGGAAACGCCAACTACCAGCCGTTGCAGTGGGAGTGGTGGGACCAGTGGTTGCAGTGTCCGGAACAATGGCCTGAATAATGGTTCCAGTGCTGAGGGGCGCATTTGTCGGACTTGATGTTCAGGTCCAGGTAGCGGCCTTGCTGGTCGGCGGCGCCGTGGCGGAGGTAGATGGGGCTGTCCGCGGTGACTTCCGCGTCAAGCGCAGTCTTGGCCGCTTTGGTCGCCCCCGCTCCGGCGAAGGGGCAGAGCCACCCCAAAAAGATGAAGAAAAAGCCCGTGATCTTCGTCAAATTTTTCATCGCGATCTCCTTATGCGTTTGGTGAAGTGTCAGCCACAAAAAAGCCAAGGCTCATTTTTCCGCGAACTTTCCGTTTACGAACCTTCCCTTAAGGACTTTCCCGTCTGGCAGGGTCTCCACGCCCTGCCCATGGAAAACGCCAAACTTGAAGTCCCCCTCATATTTTTTCCCGTCCTTGGCGACGAGCGTTCCCTTTCCCGACATGACGCCGTCCACGAAATTCCCTTCATAGCGGGCGCCGTCAGGCCAGGTTAGCGCCCCCCGTCCATTTTCCAGACCATGGGCGAATTCCCCGCTGTAGCGGCAGCCGTCGGGGCCCAAAAGAACGCCTTTCCCGTCCATTTGGCCGTCCGTGTAGTTTCCTTCATAACGGGTGCCGTCGGGCTCGGTGTAGACGGCCGCCCCATCCATTATCCCTTTTTTGAATTCGCCCTCGTAACGGGCGCCATTTTTCCAAGTGAGCGTCCCCTTGCCGTTTTCCCGGTTGTTTTCTATTCCACCTTCATAGACCTTGCCGTCCGGCCATTTCAAAACGCCCTTGCCCACGAGGCGGCCGTCCTTGAAATCCCCTTCGCCGGAGAGCGTGACGGCGCCCTTGCCGTCGTAAACGTCAAAGCGGCAACGGCCTTCCGGCCTGCCCTTGGCGTAGGAACCTTCGAAACGCTCCTTCAAAACGCCATCCTCGAACCATTTCATCACGCCCGGACCGTCGGCGCGACCGTCTTTGTCCCCGCCGGACCATGCGGCGGAAAGCTTGGGCTGGGGATTCCATATTTTAATTTGGGTTTTGGGATCGGAGAGCCAATCGTCCGCCACCACCGCCGACGTTAGCCCCACAAGGAGCAGACAGCCGAGAAAAAAACGTCCGGAACCTGTTCTATCACCGTTCATACGCATTCCCTTCCGTCGCAAAATTTTGCTGGCGTCCCCGCTTGGAGACCTAAACGTTAGGTCATCCCTTCCATCACTGCCGGATTTCCCCCGGCCTGCCTGTTGGCCGTTCGTTGGCTGGCCGCTTTTCCGCCGCGCCATCCCCCGCTTCGCCTACGTAACAGAATCTAGCCCTTTTTTCGGACGATGTCAAGCAAGGAAGCGGCCTTGGCCTGGCGGGACTGGGCGCGGATGTCGTGGCCCATGGCCGAGACGGTTCCGGCGGCGGCCTCGACGCGGTCGGTGATGCGCGCATGGTGGTGGTCTTTCCGGCGCCGTCCGGGGCCGAGGCCACCTAGAGCCTGACCGTTGGCCGCGCGGAACGAGATGTCGTCCACCGCCACCTTTGCCGTGGCGGGCGTGACGGGTATTTAACGGAAATCTAACGCCGGGGGAAGCGCTATAGGTCCGAGGAATTGAACACGAAGCCGCCGATGGCGAGGAACAGCGCCGTGAACGCCAACGTGAACAGCCCGTCATGCGCGATGGCGCCCCAGAGGATGGGGTCCGCCATGGAGTATTTGCCGATGAAGATGTATCTGGTCGGCAGGAAGTCTTTCAGCAGCTCCATGAGGGGCATGGTCTCGATGAAATAGCAGGAGAAATAGAACCCCAGCGGCAAGATGATCGCCGTGGCGGTTTTCTTGAAGAGCGCCGCGCACATGAGGAACAGCGCCACCAGATAGGTCAGGGTGAACCACGACAGGGCGTAGATCAGGAAAAGCCGTCCCCAAGCTTTGCTCTCGGGGAGGATGAACTGCTGCTGTTTGTTGACGAGCATGGCGGGGTCCCAGATGAAAATGTCGCCGGAAGGCCGAAAGAACGTGGCGCCGACCGCGTAGCTCAGCGTGAGCGTGGCCAGCAGCAGGAACATCGAGAAGATGGACATCGCCAGGAATTTGGAGAGGAAGATCGCCCAGCGGGGCACGGGGCGTAAAGCGATGGTGCGGAGCTGGTTGAGCTCCTGTTCCCCGGCGAAGCAGGTCGCGGTGAAGATGCCGATGATCATCGGCATGATGGTGAACACCGTCGCTCCGAGGATGGCGATGGAGAAGTTGACGCCGTTGACGTACTTGCCCATGATCTCCACCAGCCAGGCGCAGGTTTGCGCCGAACTTTCCTTGGCCAGGCGCAGGTGGATCGCGGTCAGGCCGAGGATGGTGGTGACGGTCAGGACGGCCACGCTGTAGGAGAAGCGTTTCTGGAGCCACAGCTTTCTACACTCGAAAGCGGTCAGCCCCATGATCTGACACATGGTCGTGGGTGAGTTCAACGAAAATGTCCTCCAAGGTTTTGTGGTTTTTGCCGAGGCGCAGGATATCGACGCCCGCGGCCACCAGGGCGCGGGCCATGGCCGGGAGATGTTCGCCGCCGCCCCGGAAGAGCAGCAGCCGTGTCGTGTCGGCGAGCGGCTCGTCCGTGGCGAGCTCGAACCCTTCGCTCCGGAGGGCGGCGGTGGCTTTGCCCCGGTCGGCCTCCGCCACTTGGACTTCAAGCCGCTCGTGGCCTTTGCCCAAGTCCGCCACGACCGCTTCGCGCAGGGTCGCTCCATGGTTGATGATGTTGACGTGGTCGCAGACCTGTTCCACCTCCGAGAGCAGGTGGCTGGAGAGGAAGATCGTGATCCCCCGCTCGTCGCGCAGCTGCCGGAGGAGTCTGCGTATCCCCATGATGCCGTGCGGGTCGAGGCCGTTGGTGGGCTCGTCGAGGAAGATCAGGCGGTTGTCCGGCAATAACGCCTGGGCGATGCCCAGACGTTGTTTCATCCCGTAGGAGAAGGTCCGGACAGGCTTGTCCGCGACCGCCTCGAGGCCGACCGTCCGGAGCGTGTCCTGGATTTGGAGCCTGGTGACCGGACCTGACACGCGGGTGAGATAGTGGAGGTTTTCGCGGGCGGTCATGTACTCGAAGAAGACCGGGGCCTCGACGATCGCCCCCACCGAGCGGACGATCTCGTTCCGCCGCGTGAACAAGTCTTTGCCGAAAATGGCGACGGCGGCCGCGTCGGGGGTGATCAGTCCCAGCAGGATCTTGATGACCGTGGTCTTCCCGGCGCCGTTCGGGCCGAGGAAGCCGAAGATCGTCCCCGCCGGCACCCGCAGGCTGATGCGGTCGACCGCCACGAAGGAGCCGTAGCGCTTGGTGATCCCGGAAGCCTCGATGGCATAGTCACTCAATTTTCACGCCCTCCAAACTCCGGGTGGTCCGCCCGTCGGCGTAGAGGCAGTTCTTGCCCAGCTTGCCGTGGAAAGCGTCGGCGTCCGTCATCAACGGCACGTCTGTGATGTCCATGGTGACGCCATTGACCACTATTTTGACCACCGTTTTGTTGTCGATCCGCATCCCGTTGCACATGACGTTCCATTCGTAGCTGCTGCCATAGCGGCCATAATAGGTCTGGCCGTCATATTTTGGCTGGCCGTCGGCGGCGCAACGGTAAGCTTCCGGGGATAGCCCCAGGACGTTGTCAAGCCAGAACGGGTCTTTGGGGCTCTCGGGCGTCATGGAGGGGATGACCGGCAGATGGCTTTTGTAGTCGACGACATAGGCATGGAGCGAGACGCCGAGCTGGTGGAGGTTGCTGAGGCATTGCGTCTTGAGCCCCTGCGCCCGGAAACGTTGCGTGGCCGGGAAGACCAACGCCGCCAACAGCGCGATGATCGCTATAACTACCAACAGCTCCACAAGCGTGAATTTCCATCTCATTTTGGCGCGCTCCTTTCCTGGCTCATAGGGCGTCCATGTTGATCAGCACCTCGCGGACGAGGGGGAGCATCATCTCCTGCTCCTTGGCCGAGAAGTCGTTGAAGTAAAAATCCAGATTCTCTTGCAGCTGCTTTTTGCCCGCCGGGGAGCTCAACGCCTTCCCCGCCTCCTCCCGCTGTTTGGGGGACAGCGAGGAGAACCGCCCACGGACATCCAAGACCATTTTTTGGACCATGTTTTTCACCTGTTTCTCGTCGAGGTTGGCGGTTTCCTTCCGGGCGACGTCCAGGTAACTCTTGAGGGAGTCGCGCACGAGCTGCCGCCGCTCCGTCTCGCTCATTTTCCCCATGGCCTCGCGGAGCGTCTTGAGCTTTTGCGGATCGACGCCCCCATCGGAGGAGCCAGTGAAGATGTCCATCATTTGTCCCGGCCCGCCGCCACCCGCCCGCATCACGCTGACCATGTCCTGTCGTAACTGGCGCTGCTCTTGCGTCTTCTCGCTCGGGCGGGACACGGCGTACAAGACCAGCGCGGCCAAGGCCGCCAAAAAGCCGAGCAACAGCAGACGGCGCCTCTGTTTGCGCCTCTCCAAACTCCCTTGAATGTTATTCTCCATACGTCACATCTTTGTTGAAGCGCGCGATGAACGGTCCGCCGTGACTGGCTTCATTCCAGGGAGTTGCGCCAGCAACGGGGATTTGCCGAGAAGATCCACGTCCTGCGGGGACAAAGAGGCGCTGAGCTTGACGGTGGCCGAGCTTGGCGTCGCCTCGGACTTCAACGTCTCCTCCAGCAGCGTCGCGGGCTTGCCGTCGGCCAGCTTCGGCAGACTCAGCTTCGCGGTCATGAGCAAGGGGGCCAACATGCCGTTCAGAAATTGGGACGCCTCCGGCTTGGCGAAATTGCCGCGGACATCCAGTTCCAGGTTGTCGCCCAGCCTCGCCGCGACCACCAGGCTGTCTAGCTGCTTGAACGCCATGCCGGGATCCATCGGCTTTTCCGTGGCCGCCAGGGCGGCAGCGTCCTTGGCGACCGCCGTCCTGATGTTCCGCCGCATTTTATCCGGCACGTTGATCACCAGCTGGTATTGCGCGCCGAAGGGACCGGTTTTGCTCAGCGCCAACATCTCCGGACTCAGCGCGGCGTTCTTTCCGGACTCCATCCGTGCGATGGCCGCCTTGACGGACTCGGCCAGGCCGCCGAACAGCAATTTGCCGTCGGCGTCCATCCCCAGCAGGAACTTCGTCGGGACACCCGCGCCCGCTCCGGGCAGCATGGTGGTCACGGACAATAGTTTGTAGCCCTTGTACTTGACCCGTTCGAGCCGCGGCTGGTCGGACGTCGGTTTGTTGGCCGCCACCATCGCCTGGGCGATATCCTCCACCAGCTTCATGTCCACGGTTTTCTTCAGTTCCACGCCGAACAGCAGTCCGAGGTTCCGCATCGCCCCGGCGGAACCGGGACTGTCGAAGAAAAGGTCGTCCATGGCCATGTACATCGTGAAGGACTTGCCGCCATTGTCGAGCAGGCCATGCTCTTTCAGCTTCGCGTCCAGCGTGCCCAGGTCCAGCCCGCCCAAGTTGGGTTTCCGCCGCGCCGCCTCGAGCCGTTTGTAAATAGGGCTGTCCACCGCCCTCTCCAGGTCGAATTTCACCATGACATTGGCCCCAGGCATCACCAAGGAGCCCAGGGAGGCCCGTCCGGAGCTCTCCTGCGCCAAGGCGTATTGGGCGCCGCCGAGCAAGGCCGCCAGACCACAAAAGCAGGTCATAGCCACATTCCGCACTGTCTTGTTAGTCCGCATCTCCAATTTCCTTTTGTTGGACAAAATGCCGCGTACGCGTTGTTCCAGGCTGACATGGATGTCAGCCATCCCGATTGTCGCGGGAAGGCCGCTGATCAGGCAGGTCTTCTCCGCGAGTTCTACCAGACATCCCGCATACGCCTTGGGGCCGAGCTCCGTCAACGCGTAGTTGTCGGAGACCTCCTCCCGGGCGACGGAATGCGCGGCGTTGATTATATGAACCAGTGGATTCCACCAATTGACCGCGGCCACCACCCGTTTCACCAGCCCCGCCAAATGGTCGTGGTGGTGGATGTGGGAAAGCTCGTGCAGGACGATGCTTCTGATCTCGTTCGTCTTGAGGGCGCCGTACAGTTTCTCCGGCAGTACCATGACCGGGCGGAAAAGGCCGATGGTCAGCGGCGATTCGATCTCCGAGGAGAGGAAGACGTCGGGGCGACGTCCGGGGCTGAAGGCAGCGGCTGAGGCCATCGCCGCCGCGAAACGGCTGTCGTCGATCCGCCTCAAACCGAGGCGGAAGCCGCGGAGCAAAGTCAAGCCGTAAAGCAGCCGGAGCAACATGAGGACGGCGCCCGCCGCCCAGACCGTCCCGGCCAACGGCGCCCAGCGGCGCAGCGACGCCCGCAACTCCGCGGCGACGTTCCGGGAGCTTTCGACCGGCTCTAGAATCACTGCGGCCGGAGCCGCCTTGGCCGTCGTGGCCGCCGCTCCGCCGAGGAGGCTCAGGTTAAAACGCCAAGTGGCGCCGGAAGTCGTTTGGACGGCGGGCTCGGCGCGCTTGAACCAGCCGGAGTCGACGGCCAGGAAGAACAAGTTGGGCAACGGCATGGCCAGTAACGCGGCGAGGCTGGCCAGCGCCAAGGCGGCGCGCGTCGGGGCCGAGGCGTTGGCGGCGAGCCGCAACGCGGCGTAGCCCAGGACGGACAACAAGAGCGTCTGCCAGAGCAGGTTGACGACGAAGCCAGGTAACAAGCTCATTTGCCGTCCTCCTCGTATTGGTTGAGCAGCTCGCGGAGCTTGTGGATGTCCTCGGGGGAGACCTTCTCCCGTCCGCCGAACAACGCCTTGACCAGCTCCACGCAGGAGCCGCCGAAAACCCGCGTCGTCAAGTCCTGGGCGATGGACGCCGCGGCGGCGTCCCGGGGGACCGTCGGGGTGAAGAGGAACTTGTTGCCCTCGCCGCGGCGGCGAAGCCAGCCCTTATCCTCCAGACGGAAGATCTGCACCTGGATGGTCGAGCGGGTCAGCGGCTTCTCGTTCGTGGCGTTGACGGCGTTCATGATCTCGGTGACGGTCAGCTCGCCGCCGTCCCAGGCGGCGTTCATGATCTCCAGCTCCGGCGGCGTCAGCCGTGGCAACGTGTCGCCCATGTCCAATCCCTCGTGTTGTTGACATTTGTCGACAATATAATAACGACATTTGTCAACAAGTCAAGCGGGGGTTCGGGAAAAGCGCTATTTCCGTTGCGGGCGCATTTCCGGTAGGTCGAAGCTGGGGTTGAAAGACCACGGCATGCCACCTAAATTTTGTTTACCACAACAAAAACAAAGGGAGGGCATGCCATGATCTTCAATACTGTAATGCG